>Ga0208047_1000011_pt1 | contig 74330 bp, 53 predicted proteins | sample Kivu_220m_FD_184162 | JGI IMG/M metagenome (GOLD analysis project Ga0208047, IMG submission 184162) | Freshwater microbial communities from Lake Kivu, Western Province, Rwanda to study Microbial Dark Matter (Phase II) - Kivu_220m (SPAdes)... | ecosystem: Environmental > Aquatic > Freshwater >...
AATCCTTCCGGAGTTTCAGATTGGTACAACGAAATCACAATTGCCTGGAAATCTTATGCAAGATACATTGCAATAGGCGGTATGATAGTGGGAGCGTTTTATACTCTTTATAAAATGAGAAAGAGTTTATTCGAAGGAATCGCAAAATCTTTTTCAAACCTGAGGCAGGTATCTGCCCATGGAGTACCCTACGGATCGTCTGCAATTCTCAGAACCGATAAAGATATCAATATTAAAATCGTTCTTCCTGTTTTTGGAATAATTCTAATAATTATGTTTCTTATATTCAATTATTTCTCTTCAAACATATTTGCTTCTGCAATTGCTACAGTCGTAATGTTTTTTATGGGCTTCGTATTCGCTGCAGTTTCGGGATATCTTGTCGGTATTATCGGTGTTAGTAACAACCCAACAAGCGGTTTAACTGTTTCTGTTTTGATAATAGCTGCGTTTATTATGATAATGCTTGGATTAAGCGGAAATGCAGGAATAGCTGCAGTACTGGGCGTAGCAGCATTTACATGTACGTCGGTTTCAGTTGCGGGAGAAATGATGCAGGATTTAAAAGCCGGCCATATACTCGGATGCACGCCTTGGAAAATGCAATTCGGTGATATATTCGGAGTTATTTCTGCTTCTCTGGTCATGTTTTTAGTATTGTCTCTGTTACACTTAGGAGATATAAAAAACATAACATCAAACAAAATTGATAAACTGAAATCGGAAAATATAAATATAGTTGAATATAAAGGAAAAAACCCGGAGTTTGTCGGTAAAAAGTATTCGCTTGAGGAGATAACAATACTCCCTCCCGAAGTTCAAAATGAAATATTAAGCACAAATGCCGGATTCGGAGGTGAAAAATTACCCGCTCCGCAGGCAAGCCTGATGGCTATAATGTCAAAAAGTATTATAGAGGGTAAAACAGAAATTATACTGATTTTAACCGGCATGTTAATGGGAATTGCTCTAATAATGATGCAGGTAAAAAGTCCTATGCTAATAGCGGTAGGAATGTATTTGCCTGTTGATACATCGTTTGCTATTTTTATAGGCGGGCTTTTTAAGGGATTGTTTGATATACTGGCAAAAAGGAAAAAAATGGATGATAATCAAAAAGAGACAGCAACAAATAAAGGTATCCTGTTGTCTTCGGGATTAATTGCCGGAGAAGCGTTAATAGGACTTTTATTTGCGGGACTGGCATTTGCAGACGTAAAAATCCCGTATTTATTTGAATATCCTTCTTTCATCTGGAGCGCAATTGCTATTATACTTATCGGCTTTTTTCTTATCACAATTCCTTTAGGTTTGCATTTGGTACGGAAAAATCTAAATTGACATATCATTAAAAATTTATTCTTATTATATTAGTTAATAGAATCTTTTATACTAAACTTAAAAAAAGAATTAAAATCTAAAAAAGAAAGGAAGAGGTATGAAAAACTTATTTTATACATTATTATGTGTACTAGTTTTTTCCTCGTTCGTTTTTTCTCAGGAATTAAAAGTACAAAAATTCGATCCTCCGATTCCTTACTCGGGATCATCCGATTGGGGACCGGACTATACGGTATCAAATACCGAACCGTTAGGAATACCTTCCGGAGTTTACAGAAATTCCAGCAACATTCTTTATGTTGCAGTTCCTGATACAAATATCGCGGCAGACAAATGTCTTGTGATTTTATCCTCAATAAACGATGGAGCTAACTGGAATATAAGTTATATGGTATCTCCTGCCGGGGTAGTACCAAAAACAAAGATGGTTATAAGCGGATTAGATTCGGTTTACTGTTTCTTTCTATACAACAGCGCTATTTATTGCTGGAATATTCAATCTCCAAACATTAATATGTTTACAGGTTATACAAACATAAGGGACTTCGATGTCGCGGCTTCTTCAACAGGAAGTTTATACTTTTTCTTCGACCTTAACAATTCTAACCAAATTCGTGCTGCGGGCTCGGCAGACGGCGGTTATACCTGGCCCTGGACATTATATTTGAGTTCGACGGGAGCGCACCCGAGAATTTATATGTCGGGAACAGAAGACATTCTGTTAATAAATTACTATGGAGTTACAATCCAGCCAGATACAATTACTTCTGCAATTAGAAGCGTTAGATACAGAGAATCCGCTCCGGGAACCCTGTTAATAAAAGGTACCTTTTCTACCCCTATTGCTGCTGGCATCCCAAAAGACCAGTTTATGGGTGTGCTGCTTGGAAATACAGCGTGGCTCTTTTATACAACAGGATTAACGGGCAACATTGACTTAAATTGTATGGTAAGTGCTGATTCAGGCACCACATTCGGTAGTCCTTTCACAATTGGTTCTTTACCGGGAAGAGATGAGTACTGGTTTGACGCTAAACATTTTCTTGCCGGTTACGGAGTAGATTTAATTTATTATTCCGATACACTTCAAAGCGGACCTCCTACAAATATAACCGATAGATTGTATTATAGTTCTGCTTCAATAAACACCCCGACTGTTTTTGATTCATCTGTACAAATTAATCAGCATCCCCTTATTTGGTCTGCACGTGGATATATCCCTTCGTTAATAGAATACTATAATGTTGTTGGCGATAACGGAGCAATATGGGTTGGCGTCGACGGAGCAAACCAAAAACTATTTTTCGACAGAATGCAAGCTGTAACAAATATAAAGAAAAATACTCTGGAAATTCCGGATAATTACACTTTAAAACAAAACTATCCGAATCCCTTTAATCCAATTACGAAAATAGAGTTCAGCATTCCAAAAGATGAATTTGTTTCCTTAAAAGTATATGACCTGCTTGGAAAAGAGGTCTATGCTTTAGTCAGTAACAATTTAAAATCAGGTAAATATATAATAGACTTTGATGGTTCTTCTTTTTCATCAGGTGTTTATTTCTATAAAATTGCAGCAGGAATATTTACCGAAACCCGAAAAATGATATTGCTAAAATAACTTTAAGAACACATAATATTATTTAATTAATTCCAAGTTAAAACAGGATTATTCAAATAAATAAAGGAAGAGTCCGTCACGGTAGGCCTTAACAATAGGTCTGCCGGAGATATTTAAAATTAAGAGATTCTTGCAGGGTAAAGTGTGTAATTTTATCTGTTTCGTTTACTATTTACTACCATAGTAATCAGCTCCAAAAAATTAACTTTAGCCCTGCCTGCCTTCAGGACTGCCTTTAGAACTTTAGTTAAGTAATGAAAATAAGGAAATTTAAAAGCGTTTCAAAAGATAAGAAAATTGCCGTAAGTTATTTCAGGTCAGGTTTCAATTGTTCTCAGTCAGTTTTAAAAACTTTCGCTGGGGCTTACAGATTGAATAGAAAAAACGCAGAATCAATATCTGCGGGTTTCGGAGCAGGAATGGGTAGATTACAGGAAACTTGCGGTGCCGTCGCGGGAGCTTATATGGTAATAGGGTTACATTGCGGAAAGAAACGCAATTTTGCAATGACTAATGTCACGTTAGCCAAGGCTGACAGGATAAACAAAAAGATAAAAGAAGAATCTTACAAATATATAAAAAGGTTCAATAATTTCTTTGTAAAAATTCATGGCACGACAAATTGCATGGAGTTAGTAAAATGTGATCTTAATACAGAAGAGGGAAAAAAATATTTTGATGAAAATAATCTGCATGAAGAAATTTGTGAAAATTGTATAAAAAGTTCAATAGAGATAATCAATAAAATACTGCATAATTAATTAAAAAATCCATCTTTGTCTGTTGTGCCTGACTTTAGTTTAGATTATTCATCTGCTTTTTCAAGAATATCCTGAGGAATGCTCTTAGTAGGTTTAATTCCGAGTTCTTTTATTTTTTCTGCTTGTTTTATCAGGTTGCCTTTTCCTGATTTTAGTTTGTTAAAGGCGGAATCATAAGAGTCTTTTGCAGAGTCTATTTTTTTTCCAATATCAGTTAAGTCGTTTAGAAAACCAACAAATTTGTCGTAAAGGAGGGCGGTTTGTTTGGCAATATCCTGAGCATTCTGGTTTTGTTTTTCCTGTTTCCAAATGTTGCTGATAGTACGAAGTGTGGCAAGTAATGTAGAGGGGCTTACGATGACAATGTTTTTGTCAAAAGCCTCGCTCCAGAGTGTGGGGTCATTCTGTCCCGCAAGAGAAAGTGCGGATTCAACGGGCATAAACATTAATACAAAATCGAGGCTTTGTAATCCGTACAAATTCTGATAACTTTTTATATTAAGTTCTTTGATATGTGCCCTGATTGAGTTTATATGTGCATTTAAATGAGTTTGTTTCTCTTTCTCGTTTTCTGCGGAGCAGTATTGTTCGTAGGCGTTAAGTGATACTTTAGAGTCAATAATTATATTTTTATTTTCGGGGAGTTTAATGATAATATCGGGACGAAAGCGTTTACCTTCGGAGTCAGAGTGTGATGCCTGAACAAGGTATTCTCTGTCTTTTGCAAGACCGGATTTTTCAAGGATACTTTCAAGTACCATTTCCCCCCAATTGCCTCTGACTACCGATTCCCCTTTTAGTGCTTTTGTCAGGTTGTTTGCTTCTTTTGTAATTTGTTGGTTTAGTTCATAGAGTTGTTTTATTTCAGTTTTTAAGCTTGCACGTTCAGTGGATTCGGTGTGATATAGTAATAAAATTTTTTCTTCGAATGATTTTATTTTTTCGTTCAGGGGGGCTAAGATTTGACTGATATTATCTCTGTTAATGTTTGTAAATTTGCTGCTTTTTTCATCAAGAATTTTGTTTGCAAGGTTTTCAAACTCAATCGAGAATTTTTCCTGCAGATTTTTAATTTCAGATTTTTGTTCAGTAAGTTTTTCCTGCAGGTGTGTATAATCTGCAAGGAGCTTTAAGTTTTCAGAGGTTAATTCCTTGAGTTCTTTATCCTTCTGAGAAATTGTTTGTTCGGCTTTTTCGGAACTTTCTTTAATAATCTGTACCGTTGTTTGGAGGCTGCTTTTTTCTGCATTGAGAGTGTTTATTGTTTCATTAAGTTTACTAAAGTCTACATGTGTATGACCTTCTTTTGGCTGATAGATTAATTTCGTAAATATAAAAAATATAAGAGACCCAACAATGAATCCTATTATGAAATATATTATTTCCATTTTTTAATAATTTACGTTTATTAATGAATAATTTAAATTCTAAAAATAGGCTCTATCAAGATGTCACCAATGAGTTGTTATGAAGAGGGCAGACTCTTTACAAAACTAAAGTCAGGAATGACACCACAACATGGTTTGATTATTATTTTAGCTGCTATTCCTGCAAAGAGGTTGTACTTCCGGGGCTAAATATTTTTTTTGACTAATACTGCATTTATATCACTCCTGCGGGGTAACAAGGAGGGTAAGTTTTACGGATGAACAATCATAATAAATTACTTGCCAGTTCTGCAAGAACAGAGCGTTCACCTTTTTCCAGATTCACGTGTGCATATAGTTTTTGACCTTTAAAATGTTCAATTAGGTAAGATAGTCCGTTTGATAAAGAGTCGAGATAAGGATGGTCAATTTGATAAATATCACCAGTAAAAACTATTTTAGTGCCTTCGCCTACGCGTGTAATTATGGTTTTTATTTCGTGTGGTGTAAGATTCTGAGCTTCATCAACAATGAAGTAAATTCTTTGTAAACTCCTGCCTCTTATGTAGCTCAGTGGTTCTATGACAAGTTTCTCATCTTTTACCATCTGGTTGATAGCTTGATTTTGTTTATCTGATTCAGGGAACTGGTCCTGAATAACCCTGAGGTTATCCCAGAGTGGTTGCATATAAGGAGCAAGTTTGCTTTCAACATCCCCCGGAAGATATCCAATGTCTTTATTACTTAGAGGAATGATTGGTCGGGCAACGTAAATTTGTCTGTATTGACTTTTAACAGCGAGTGCTGAGGCAAGTGCCAATAAAGTTTTTCCTGTTCCTGCTTTACCCGTCATAGATACAAGCGGAATATTCGGATTAGTCAAGGCATTAACCGCAAATGTTTGTTCTGCATTTCGCGGTATTATTCCATAAACATTTTTCTTGTCAATTTTATGAAGTGTTTCGGTTAATATGTTGGCAAACGCAAGTACTGATCTGTTGGAATTTCTAAGAATAAAAAATTTATTCGGAATAATTTCAAGACCAGAATTTTCGATAACTTCTTTGAAACTGATTTCATACGGTGGTTCAAAAAATTTTAACAATAATTCATCATTTAAATCTTCAGAAAATTCTTTACCGCTATATAGTTCATCTATACTACCAATTCTGTCTGTTTCATAGTCTTCGGCAATTATTCCAAGTGACTTAGCTTTCATCCTCAGATTTACGTCTTTTGTTACAAGAATCACCGGTCTCTCTGAATTATACTTCTTCTTGGCATCAAGAGCGGTTGATAAAATCCTGTGGTCGGGTGTATCTTCACGAAATATTTCTCTTATTTCTTTATTTATTCCTTTTGTAATTGCTATAGTAACCTTTCCCTTTCCTTTTCCAAGCGGGACCCCTTCTTCAAAAACGGCAGAACCGGTAATTTTATCAAGTGTTCTAGCAAACTCACGGGCATTAAGATTTATCATCTGGCTGCCTCGTTTGAAATTGTCAATTTCTTCAATTACGCTAATTGGTATTATTATATCATGTTCCTGAAAATGATGTATACAGGTTGCATCATGCAATATTACGTTTGTATCCAGTATAAAGATTTTCTTTGCTTTTTGTCTCTTTTTCATTACTATCATTGCAATTAAAAATTAATAATTAAAAATATGTAAATATTTTGACTTAATATACTCTTTTAATAAAGAAAATGGTATACTAACTTCCCGGGGTTCCGTATAGTAAAGACCAACGTGACAAATGTTAAAAGTAAATAATAAACTATCGGCAACAATATTGAAACACCTAAAATTTTCTTCATAAGGCTCAGTACCTTTTATTAACCATTGTTTATCCAATCCGAGGTTTTTCACAGCACTCTGATTATGTAAGACGTTAAAGCAATAAGTTGATATCTTTTTGAGGTAATCAGAGTTTTTTCTAAATAAATCGCTCAATGTTAATTCATTTCCTGTAGACAGGTCAAAATTAAGCGAAAACTTTTTAGAATAGGGGTATGCCTCTCCTGTAAAATATAAGCCGGAAAAAAGAATACTTAATACATAATTTTTATTACAGCATATTTGGTAATTCATCTCAAATTTAAAATTCCGCAGCTGTTCTGATGCACTGTCAACCTCTCTCGTATTATTTTCAAAAAAAGATAGTTCTCTATTAATAAATTTTCTTATTATCTCGTTGTATTTCTTTATCTTTTTAATTTCCGTTCTGTTAGGATCGTTTATTTTAAAGTTAAAATTTGAGATTTTTTCAAGCTCTGGGGGAAGTAATATTTCGGGGAAGTCAACCTCTATTTTATACCCCTTCATAGTATTAGTGTCTTTAATAACCTTTCTTCTTATTATCACAGAATCCACTGATATGCTAAAATAAGAGAAAGACTGAAAATCAATTCCATCGTTAACATACAGGTTTAATGTGTTCGTGTTAAGAACAGAAAAACCTGCGGAAACAGAAGAAAGATAAAAAACTTCAGATAATAAAAAATAAAGGCTTAATCTTTTATACTTTATAAACTGCATATTGCACAACCTGACAGATTAGATATTACTTATTAAAAGTTTACAATTATTCCTAAATTAATTTTGTTATTTATATCACCATCTATAGTATCATATCCCGAACCTATCGACTCAACTCCGTCAAAAAAAGTCTCTGCATATTTTCCATAAAGTTGTATAAAATCATAAATTTTATATTTAAACAGTACATAAATCCTCTTTCCCTTACCGTAGAGAGCAAGATTAGACAGAATTCCTGGTATATCTTTTTCATATTCATATATTCTGCTATCATAATTATCTGTCTGAAAATAAACGAATCTTGTACTGACGGTAAGTTCATTAACAGGTATAAACTCAACATCGGTAAAGAAAAGTAAACCTTTATTATTTCCCCCGTATCTCTTATATCTAATCATAACATATTCGTATCTACTTCTGATTTTAAATATATTTGAAAGTTCATAAAGGAATTCCACTCTGATATTCATTTGATTCCTGTTATCAATTAATTTTACATCCCTGTTATAAATATCCTGAACAGTTCTGGTTTCCTCTTCGTTCCTATTTCTATATCTAAGATTGAAAAATAAGTCGTTGGAAATTTTCCATTCAAAATTACCCATAAAATCATTTCCTCCAATCGGAATTGGGTTATAATAAGTTCTATAAGGAAATTTATACTGGTCAAAGTAACTATTTATTTCAATATTTTTCAGCGGGTTAAAGCTTATACCCGTATAAAGTCCTTTCTCATTAATGGTATTTCCGTTTTTATCTCCAAATCCAAAACTATGCACAGGAGAAAAATCCTCAGGGTAATTTCTATAAAGAACAACAACATCTGCTATCTTATAAAAACTAAACTGCAGAGCTCCTATACCTGCGAGTACTCCATTTTGTGATCGGCCTATTTCGCCATAAAAATTAATGTTTTTGAAAATTATATCATAATCAAAGCTAAGCATATTTGCTCTTCTGCCGCTAAAATTATAAAGTTGTTTAACTGTATCTGCTTTTATCGTTTTTGAATAATTTGCATACCAGTATGTCACTCCGAATTTAAATGCATCACTGTGAAAATAAACTCTTCCTCCTGCAAGTTTTTCTTTAAAAGAATTGTCCCTCTTTTGCTCTGCTTGTGTACGGTGATATCCGTCAAAGTAAATGCTGGAAACCTCGTTCAGCGTAGAATCAATTGTCGCGTCAAGATAATTATCGGAATAAAAGAGAAAAATGTTGAAGTCAGAATAATTAACATCGGCTGCGATCCCTCTAAAAAACTGTACCTCGTTAGCAGACCTGTACCCGTTTAATCCCCTGTTTCTTTTTTTCACTCCGACAACGGCATCAGCGCTTTTGGAAAAAGCAAGTGAGGACCACATTCCGATTCCCTGTCCAAAATCAAGTGTATAATCACCAATTATAACTTTATTTAATATCTGTTTATTTGACACCTGCAAATAACCTGAATTGAAATCTGCAATATCTGTTTCCCCCGGATCTTTTTCCATTGTAAAGTTTCCTTCAAATCTATAATTATTCCAGATATATTTCAAATTCAGCTGATTATACAGCTTCAATTTGTTACCGGGATATATTCCTTTCTGATATCCTTCTTTGGTCTGTAATTCTTGTTGTATTCGTGATTTAAATTGTACCTGATAATTTTTTGAGTAAGTAATATTTTTTTGTTCTAACTTGCTAACCGGTATTATTTCCCCCTTTTCGTTTATTACAAGGTCCTCACGCGAATTTTTAACGTATACAAAATACTTAATTTTATTATATATCATTGGTGTTACACCATCAATTTCAAGAAGTTCTTTTTTAGAAATAAAAGTACCGTTTTTTTCCCTGTATATAATTATATTTTTAGCCGCTATTCCTGTTAAAAAAGGGATTTGTTCAAGTTTTTCTTCTGTAACTGTATTAAGATCATACGGGTTAAGTCTTAAATTATCGAGAAAGTCCAGTAATTTAGAATCTTCTGCGTCGTCTGTAATCATTTCCAGTAATACTTCCTGTATAAAGTCATCGTTCAAATTTGTTGTATCTGTTTTATTTCTTTTCTGATTATCCTTTTTATCAAGGTTAACCGATTCGGTAGGAAACGTATCCAAACTATTATATTCGGGATACATAACGGTACAAAAGGAAACTTTAATAAAAAAATATGACAGAAAGTAGAGAGGAACGATTTTTTTCGGGAAAAGTGAACAGAAATTTTTAGCTGTTTTATATGGTATTCTAAGCAATTCTATTATTAAAAAAGCAGGGAGTAAAAATTATAAAGTGTTATTTTTGTATTTCTCTTGGTATCGCGGTATGTAAATAATTCGTATAAACAATCAAGATTATCATTAACCCTCTATAAAACCAGTCTTATTCTATCAACTCCAAAAATAGTTTTCATAGAACAGCTTTGTATAAACGCCACGACGTGTGTATGTCTGAAATTAATTTCTTGTGATATTGTAAAATTATAAACAAAATTATTTGTTTGTCCCTGAGTAAGGATAATCGGATCTCCGTTTTCAGATGTCAGGAAATATCTCAAAACATTTTCAAATAATGTTTCTCCGTTAGGAGCGTTATAACTAATACTATCTTCAACAATTGCAAGATATAGTCTTAAATCTGTTTCATTTACAGCCCCTGTTTGTGCGACCTGCAAGTTAACGGTCCCTGTGTATGAAACTGTATCAAATACAGGGGTTATTAGAAATGAAATCGGTTTAATTACGGCAAGTTGTGTGTTAATAAGGCTCGTCCAGGTACCTGAGCTATAATTCCCCATGGTTACACCATTAAGATAACCTCTTGGGTTTGTTATAACATTGTAATACTGAATTCTTGCTCCGTTGTCTTTTGTGTTGAAAAGATAGAACGGGTCACCTGGAAACAAACTTGTATGTATACGGATTATTATTACGTTAGTGTCGTTGTTTGTAACACCCGACAGTTTATTAATGTCGTCAAGATATGTATTGGCTGCAACACATGGCAGGCAACTTGTGTTTGTAAATAATTCTACAAGAACTTTACTGTTTGGTTTTACATATGGGTTAACCGTTGTTATAATATTATCATTACTTTCGCACGAAGTAATAAACAGGCAGCTAAAAAAAATTAATAAACAGGCAGCGGCAAACTTTGATATATAACCTTTAACAAGCCGCGGAACATTGCGGCGTATAATAAGTGATGTGTTTTTGTTAAGTAATCTCATAAACTAAGTAATTATCTGTTATTTAAAAAGCCCGTATTAAAATTTTGACAGTACAGAAAAACGAAAACCTTCATAAGGATTAATAAACCGACATATTCCGTTTGTACATCTGAATCCACCTCTTTCGGAACCATAGGATATCATAAGTGTGTTGGATTGATTAATTCTGAATGCCAATTCTCCCGAAAACCAGCGTTTTTTACCTGATGGATCTTCGTCATCAGAAGAAAATTCCGAGTTTAATGTAATCGTAATTAATGGTGATCTGATAAAACTAAGTGATAGGAACTGGGTTGTATAGTCTTTTTGGTTTATTCGAATAGAGTTATGCGTCCATTGCTGTTCAAATACAAACTTAAGACTAAATAGTTTAGAAAACGAATATTTAAATTCCGTCGGTATTGTCGTGTTAAACATTTTCTCTGATGCACTTGGATTATAGTCATTATAAAGTACAGAACTTTGTCTTGACGCACCTATTTTATAATAGAAGTTTTCAGAAACATAGAACTCGTTTTCAAAGGATAATTCCCAGTAAGGTGAAAATTCGTCTTTCAATGATGGAAGCCAAGAATCATTTCTGTTAATTCTTCCCCACAAAAGTTTCGAAGTCGGATCAATATCTTTATATTGATAGTGTTTTGAAGCAATTGCTCCATTGAGATTAAGATTAAGGTTCTCGTTTACTACATAAACTAAATCAATTTCAAAACCGACTTCATCATTAAAATCAACTGAATGCGGATGTCTTGATACAAGGGTAGAGGCAGACTGTTTAATCGCAGTTGGCGGATTTTGAAAAGGAAGTATCTTGGTTGGTCGATCAGCATTTCTGTAATCCGGGTTAGTAACATCAAATCTGTAATTTTTATATTCAAAGGTTGCTCCAAGACTCCATTTTGAAAAATTTACCGAAGAATAAAAACCGTCACCATTAGTGGAAAGAGAAACAGGGTATGCGTTATTTGGATCTGTAATGATATGTTTTCTTGCATATGAAGCATAAAATTGAAAATCATATATGTTAAAGCTCAGATATCCTTCCGGGATTTCTGCGCTTAAGTTGGTAACTACACCTGCCGAGGGGACTGTTCCCTTCGAGTACACATAGTTACCGCCGAGCGTCAGCCCTTTCAGCGGGGAGCATTCAATATTCAGGCTTCTCACCTTATAAGTTTCTAAACGGCTGGTATCAATAAAATCCCTGTATTCTAAATCTCCTCCAATAAACATAGCTTTCAGTTTAATGGGATTCTTCTTTCCAAAGGTGTTCTTAAAAATAACCCTCACTCCATCAATACCGGTATCGTATGCAATACTTCTATCTTCAAAAAGATTGAGCGACATACCCCGAGACACAATATCCCAAAAATCCCCGGCACGCAGTTGTACCATTTCCATACCTTTATATTCAAAATATCTTTTTTTAAGTCCCTTATAATTTACACCATATTCAATGGGATCGCTTACTTCAAGTCTTGCCCCAAATATAAAATCCTCATTCACAATAAGTCTTGCATCAGCATAATTTTCAAAATACTCTTTCGGTTTTTTTTGAGAAGAAATATACTCATATCCGTTTCCATACCTTAAGGTATTACTAAGAGATGCCTTTACGTTTAGATTAATCTGGGAATACGAAAGTGATGTAATTATTAATAATGATAAAATAGAAACGAAAAGGCAAATAACAAAAGCAGTACGCGATAATCGGCTGCCAAATACAGAAATGATAGCTTGCATAAAATGAATATACAATTAATTAAAAAAATTAGTCAAGAGAATTCGGAATTATGTAATTATTGGATACCAAGCAGGGATTTTATTTCCTGTTCGATTTTCACTTCGTCTCCCGTAATAAAACCAAGATGTTTATATCTGACTTCTTTATCATGAGAAATTAAAACAGAATAAGGTACTTCTTCTTCAACCCCTCCATAAGCTTCAAACACTTTTCTATCTGTATCTAATAATATATTAAAGGAATATTTATAAGATTCCGCAAATGATTTAACCTTTGCTACTGACTTCTGATCATCTATGCTGATTGCATAATAGTCGAATCCATTATCTTTATACTTAAGATAAATATTATTCATTTTCTTCAATTCTTCTTTGCAAGGAGCGCACCATGTAGCCCAGAATGATATCATTATACAACCTTTTTCTGATATATCTCCTCTTGCATGGGGTTTTTCGAATATCGGATTTTTACTTAATGTTATATCATTTCCCTCCACGTCAGGCAAGGTAAAATCAGAATAGACCTGTGCATTAAGGTCTAACCTAAAATCAGATTGAAAAATATTTATTCCAAAAAACATAATGAAAAACATCAGAATGAAAACAATCTGAGAAGATAAGTTATTTTTTCTAAACATATTATTTAATTATATTTTAATAGCAATACAATTATTGACGTAACAACAAGATTAAGTAAAGAAGCAGGCAGCATAATCTTCCACCCAAGGGACATTAATTGGTCATATCTAAATCTTGGGATTGTCCATCTTATCCATATAAAGAATAATACGACAAAAATTGCTTTAATTAAAAAAGTCAATATTTGTAATATTGACATAATCATCGGAGAAATTCCGAATGTTTGTAGATAAGGAAATTGCCATCCCCCCAAATAAAGCGTTGTGATAATACAAGCTGATACAATCACGTTGGCATATTCCGCAAGAAAGAAAAGGGCAAATTTCATACTTGAATATTCTGTGTGATATCCACCCACTAATTCCTGTTCTGCCTCGGGCAGATCAAAAGGTGTTCTGTTTGTTTCGGCAAAAGCCGCAACCAGAAATGTGATAAAACCGATTGGTTGGAGAATAATATTCCACTTCCATCCATATTGATTAAGCACAATAGTGTCAAGCTCAAAAGTTCCGTTAATAAGAACAATTCCCAATAAGGAAAGTCCCATTGAAAGCTCATAGCTAATCATTTGTGCGGAAGCTCTTAGTCCGCCGAGTAATGAATATTTACTGTTCGATGACCAGCCACTAAGGGTAATTCCGTAAACACCGAGGGATACAAGAGCAAGAATATATAACACACCTATGTTAACACTTGCTATTTGAAGCTTTATTTCTCTCCCAAAAAGTATAATTTTATCGCCAAAAGGAATAACCGCAACAGTGCAAAGCGCAACCCCCACAGATATTGCGGGAGCAAGTGAGTGTATGAATCTATTTGCCTGATTCGGAACAATATCTTCTTTCATTAAGAGTTTTACAACATCAACAATTGGCTGCAACAGCCCCGCCGGTCCAACTCTATTCGGACCTATCCTGTTTTGTATAAATGCTGAAACTCTTCTTTCTGTATAAACAGTATATGCAACTCCGGTCAACAAAATAATTTGCACCAGTAATATTTTAATAACAGTAATTAATATTTCTATCCAGTTAACTGTCATTTTTTAATTTTTCTTTAAGGTAATCAATAACATCGACAGGGGTTGGATTTATACTGTTTAATATTGCCAGATAATAACTGACCCAATCCCCAAGATAAATCATTTCAAAAATCCTTGCCAGTCTTGAGTTTGCGTTACTCATTAATGTGATTATTTCCGAGCAATATTTTTCCATTATCTCAGATGATGTAACCATCCTGCGAATAATACGATTGTTGTCTTTGCAATCTGCAATAAAAATTACTATTGTATTCTTTAGAATTTCTTTATTACATTTCCATCCCACAAGTTCGTTGTGATTCATTTCCGGGAATAAGTTACCATACGCAAGGACTTTGGAGTTCTCTGCAAGCTGTCCTCTCCATCTTAAGTTGACAACATCAAAATAGTCAACTGAAGAGTATATTATCGGGAGCTTCCCTTTTAGTTTCGTTGCTATATTTAGTGCCAAATTTTGTTTAGCGTCTTGTGACTCTTTATCTGGAGCCGTATCCGATTCAACACAAGCTATATTCGAATATTTTCCCGACGCGTTTTTCAAGACGTCTATTGTAGAAATTATATCTTTTGTTTTTTCCTTAATAAATCCAAGTTTTACAAAAATTCCAAGCAACACAAAGAAAGAATATCCTATGGCACATCTGGGCTGCAAACCTCCGGGAATTTTTATAAGAATATGATTATTGGCTAAGGCAATTTTTTCAATTTTTCCCCCGGTTGTAACACACATAATAACTGCTTTTTTCCTTATAGCATCGTTATAGGCAGAAATTGTTTCTTCGGTATTTCCTGAATAACTCGAAATTAAAACCAAAGTGTTTTCTCTAACAAAGTCAGGTAAATCATAATTTCTGTTTATAATTACAGGTACTTTGCATTCTCGAATTATATAGCTTCTTAATAAATCCCCCCCTATTGCTGAACCCCCAAGCCCTGTTATTAAAATATTATCTATATCGTATTTTTCTATATCCCGGTTAATAGTGTAGCTGTCTATAATATTAACGGCATTTTCAACCTGTGCATAAAAGTTTTTAAGGGTTGAGTACATATTTCCGGTATCAAGTTCATGTATTCTATCTATAATTTGTGATTTCAACTCTACCAATAAATATTCCGTTTAATTTGTTAATTTATTAATTTTCTTTACTAATTACAGGTTAAAAAATTTTCTAAAGAATTCCAAATCCTTAAAACTATTAATAGTTCAGTTGTCTTTTTATCTTTTGTTTAATTTTCAGTTTGCTATTAGTAATATTTATCAATTAGTATTTAAAATAAGGTTTTTTTCAAAAAATTCCATTATTCTTTTTTCCACATCATCTGTGGTATTCATTTTGAGTATTTCCTCCGTGAGATTTTTTGCCTCCACATATTTCATAGACCTGATAATTTTTTTTATTTCGAGAAAGGAGGACGGTATAATGCTTAATTCATCAATTCCGAGTCCGACAAGAACGGGGGCGGCAACAGATATGGAAGCCATTTCTCCGCAAATACTAACTTTAATATTATTTTTATGTGCTGCGTCAACAACCATTTTCATCATTCTCAGTACAGCCGGATGAAATTCCCGAAACATTCCCGAAATCAACTCGTTACCACGGTCAACTGCAAGGGTATACTGTATTAAATCGTTGGTACCGATGCTGAAAAAATCTACTTCTTTTGCAAGCTCTTCTGCCAGTAAACAAGCTGAGGGAACTTCAATCATAATACCTAATTTTATATTATCATCAAAGGGGATTTTATTATCTCTGAGCTCATTTTTAACTTCAGAAAGAACCTTTTTTGATTGTCTTACTTCACACAAAGAAGATATCATCGGAAGCATTATCCGAACATTTTTTCTTACAGAAGAAACCAATATTGCTCTCAACTGTTCTTTAAATATGTTTACTTTATCAAGACAAATTCTAATGCCGCGCCATCCAAGAAAAGGATTATCCTCTTTCTGTGATGTCGGTAATACTTTATCACCCCCTATGTCATATGTTCTAATAGTTACTATGTTGGGCTCGACAACTTCTGAAATTTTTGTATATTCCTCTATTTGCTCAATTTCAGATGGAAAGTTTCCTTTCTCTAAAAATAAATATTCCGTACGATACAAACCTATTCCCTCTAACCCGCAGTCTTTGGTAAAATCTATTTCCTGGTCAAGTTCAATATTGGCGGTCAGTACAATCTTTTTATTGTCTATAGTTTCACAGGGTAAGTCTTTCAAATCATACAATTTTTCCTCTTCTATTTTGATCTTTTTCATTCTTTTTTTATAGCTATCAATAGAGGAATCCGTAGGATTTGTAATAACTATTCCCTCAAAACCATCAATAATTATAATTTCTCCGGTCGTTATATTTTTTGAAATATCTTTCATTCCGACAACAGCAGGAACTCTTAGGGCTCTCGATATAATGGCAGCATGAGATGTTGCCCCTCCTGTATCGGTAATATAACCCTGTACGTTTCTTTTGTTAAAAAGAATTGTATCTGCCGGGGTAAGCTGGTGGGCAACAATAATTGAGTTTTCTTCGACCTTAGAAAAGAGCTTTTCTCTTTTCATGTTTCTTATTACTCTGTTTTTAGTGTCTTCAACATCCAGAAACCTTTCTTTCATATATTCGTCATTTGAGGCCAGCATCATCGAGCCCATGTTATTAATTTCTTCGTTAAAAATATAGCTTGCAGATCGCTTTTCCTTTCTTATACGGTCAATTGTTGAATTAATAAATATTTTATCGTTCAAAATAGAAATTTGAGCTTCAAAAATTCTTGAGTTTTCTTCCCCAATCTTTAAGACAGATAATTCGTATATCTTATTCAATTCTCTTTTTGAAATCTCAATAGCATTAATTAACTCCTCAATTTCACTCACGAGTTCATCTTCTCTAAGTATATCATAATTAATATTAATTGATGTTTTTTTATACAGGTATGCCTTACTAATTGAGATACCGGGCGAGGCAGGAATACCTTTGAATAACTTCTCATCAAATATTATTTTTATCATGATGTTCCGATTTTTCAGTTTTAATTTTTGTTTTGTTTTATCAAACTGTTGATTTGCTTTTGAATTTCAATTAGTAAATCAGGTTCTGCCCCTTCCGATTTTGCTACCTCTTTTCGGCGTTCCAGAGATTTTATTTTTAGTCGCTTAACAAGATCTTTTGACCATTGAAGGTAATTGATTTGTGATTTACTCCCCATTACCGTAATTTCAATTTTACTTGTATTACCCACTGCGCTCAGCTCATAAGGGGGTACAGAAACTTTAGCAAGGATTTTAGCTTGTTCCTCGTTGAGCATATTTAACGCTTTAAAAACTTCGATTTTTCCCTCGTTCAAATACTCATTCATTAATACAAGCATTATATTATATATATCTTTATCAGATATCATATCAAATTCAAGATTGTTTTCAATATATTCAATTGCATCCCCTGTTCCATTTACAAATATTTCAAGAAGCTCAAGTTCTTCAAGAGGTGTTTTTCTCTGGATTTTATGTGCTTTGATGGTTTTTATCTCCTTCGCAAACGACTCACTGCCAACAGATTTTTTATTTTTGCTCAATGCATTATCAAGCTCATCTCTCAAATCAGATTCATAAATATTATATGTGTTTGCAATTTCCTTTATTAAGAAAGCACGTCGGAGTTTATCCGGAATGAAGCTGATAAAATTGATAATCTCCTTAATCATTTCAATTTTTCCTTCAGGTGTGTCTAGCAAATTATTCTTTTCATAAAGAGATGTGATAAAACTAATTATTGATTTTCTTTGCTCCAGAAACATAATAAATTTATCTTTTCCTTCTTTGTTAATAAGAGAGTCGGGGTCTTCTCCTTCGGGAAGAGATACAACCGTAAGCTCTAATCCTTCTGAGAGAATAAGCTCTATTCCTCTTTTAGCTGCTTTTATCCCTGCTAAATCTGCATCATACATAAGTACGATGTTTCTTGTATATCTTGAAATGAGTTTTACCTGTTCTTCGGTCAGGGCTGTCCCACTGGAGGCAACAACATTATTAATACCTGCCTGTGACAGGGCAATAAGATCCATATAACCCTCCACAAGAATTACATAGTCTTGCGATTTTATGCTCTCTTTTGCAAAATTTAACCCATATAATATTTTGCTCTTACTATAAATTTTAGTCTCCGGTGAATTAATATACTTGCCAAGGGTATCGTCCTCATATAACACTCTTCCCCCAAATGCAACAACTTTTCCCGTCTCGTTAAACACAGGAAACATTAGTCTGCCTCTGAATCTGTCATAATATCTAAATTTTTTGTCTTCTTTGCTGCTTTTTTCATTCAAGTTAGGCTTGTCATTAGGACTTAAATCGATTAAACTATCTGTTGTTTGTACTTTTTTTTCTTTAGTGTCTAACGACAAATCTATATGGGCTTTTACAACCAAACCGGCTTTTTCTATGTCTTCCTTTGCGAACGGTTCTTCCGAGATAAAATAAGAAAGTAATCCGTTCCATTTCTTTAATGCATAGCCAATACCAAATTTATTTATCGTTTGCTTCTTTATGTTCCTCTTTTTTACATATTCCCTAACAAACTCATACTCGTTAATAAAAACTGAGCCGTCGAATGATTCATTACCTTTCTTCCTCCTTTTCTTATCTGAATACTCTTTAAATTTAGAAATTTTCTTATTGGCCTGCTCTATAGGCTCGAATAAAGTTATAAGATTTTTGTTATAATATTTTGCAGCGGCTTTATTAATCTCAAGAAGTTTAGAGATTTCCGTTGAAGTATCATATCCTTTAAATACTAACGAAATTCCTGCTCTTGCTGCCAGCTTCTCGGCAGCCTCGGCAAAAGTAATTTTTTCATAATTCTGCAAAAATATAAACACATTACCGCTTGCACCGCATGCAAAACAATGATAAACTTGTTTTTCGCGAGATATATTCAACGAAGGATTTTTGTCTGGATGGAACGGGCACAGGGCAAGATACGATTTGCCCCGCTGTTTTACCTGAATATAGTTTGAGATTACGTCAATAATATCATTTGCCAGAGCAATTTCCGATATTTTTTCCTGGGTTAATTTCATTATATTAATATAAATAATATATAACAAATAGTAAATAGAAAATAATGATAATTAATAATTAATAATGACTTTTAATTCTAAATTTTACATTCTAATTTCAGTAATTATTTGTAAATTAGGACTGTTTCAAAGAACATTAGTTTTGCAATCAACTACTTGTAGTTTACAATTATAACGAGTAATCATCTTTAAGTGCTAACTTTCAACAATACATATGAATTTAATTGATTTAAATCCTGTAATGTTTCGGTTGTCAAGCTTACTTACCGACTATTTTCCCGGAGCCGGTAAGCATTTTCTCAATTTTCTGGCGACAACGTTAGTGTTTAATAAATGGAATATTAATAGAATAATTAAAAAATATAAAAAGAAACTTAGACGGCTTAAAAAGTTCGATAAAATCCTAGTAATCAGTGATTTCAACCTTGGTGATGCAGTTTATATACAGTCAACAATTACAGCTTTAAGAGAATATTTTCCTTCTGCTGAAATAGATTTTATTTTTAATCCTCTTGTAAAAGACCTCATCAACGGAAATCCGAATATTACAAATTTATACCCTGTTTTATCAAAAAAATCTTTTCCGGCAAAAGAAGATTATGAAACAATAAAAAAAATCATTGACAAAAACAATTATGATTTAGTTTTCAGTTTCTGTGCCTTCCTAAATATGTTTAAAATACTTACAAAAGAACAAAAAAAAAGATACATATCTCATCTTGTTCCTGTTTTAACAGTTTTAAAAAACAGCTATTATCCAGAAAACATTTGTAATTCAGTATTTAATTGTTATAGTTTTATACATACTCTTTTTTCTTCCGTAGACACAATTCAAAGTCAAAACAAACTAATTGTAACCTCTTCAGAACAAGGGAAAAATGATTCTTTTTTCGATACGTTATCTTTAAATAAGTTCAGTGGCGTTTCGGTATACATTTCTGATTCTACCTTTAAAGAAGCAAAAAATATATTTTTTAATTTGATACAAAAAGATAAAATTTGTACGGAGGCGGAAAAAAACGGAAAATTAAAGAGACCTGTTATAATAATTTACAATCCAGATACAAATTCAAGGTTTACAAGAATTCCTCTTGATTATCAATTCAATTTAATAAGGCATATTTTATGTTTGCGAAGCAACATAAAGTTTTTCTTTGGTGATGGTTTGAACAAAAATAAAACAGAAGATAAAATCATAGAAATGCTTACAACATTAGAAAGAGAAACTGTTTTAAGGATTCCCGCTCCCATACCGTTGGATGTTTACACTGCATTTATAGATTATGCGGATATCTTCATTACGGGAGATACCGGTCCTCTCCATGCCGCGGCGGCAAATAAAGTTTCAAAAAATTATGAGCTAAGAAACAAAACTGCTGTTTTCTCAATATTTGGAGTAACAGAAGGGAGAATTTACGGTTACGATTCTTACAAAAGAGGGTACTTTAGGTCAAATCAAAAGGCTCCATCCTACGTTTATTCATCAAAATCAAGATGCAGAAATTATTCCTGTCAAAACAAAATAATGAAAACCTGCAGAGAGGTAAAATGCTTTGAATATCTGGATATAGATAAAATAATGAAAGAAATAACCCAATATATTAGTTCGCTTGAGGATAGTGTTGAAAACCTGTAAAAATAAGTGAAAGAAATAATTAATTATAAATCAAGTGTAAACTTGAAATATCCAAAACTGAATTTGTTTTCACGGCTACCGGAAAAATATTTATCCAGATAATAGGTGTAATTCAGATCAAAAATAAAATTGCGTAGAGGTTCTATTCTAATGTTCAGTGTTATTCTATGAGTATTAATTCTTTCACCATCCAGAAACTTGGCTTGTTCGTTGTCAATTCCTTCTCTAAAGGGCTGATTAACATTCCCGCCCACATTTTTAACCAAGACACCAGCAGAATCAATAATATTCATTCCCTTTCGTGTTTTTGAATATATCGCATAAACTGAAAGCCAGTCGCTGAAATCATATCCTGCTTTTATGAAGATCTGATCTGCATTCGGTCCGATGGGGTTTCCTAAGATCTCACCATATGCAGTATAAGTATTTTCAGGATAATAATGGGAATAAACATAGGGTCGGATTTTGGTATATTCAAAAATGAGAGAAAAATTACTAAATCCAAGCGGCTCATATATATATGTTCCCAGTTGATATGCTGTTTTGTTCGAATACCTTTCAAAATTCTGCAAGTGAGAAAATATATCCTCATCAATAAAATATGTTCCCTGAAACTCAATATTTTTTATTAAATGCGTTTGGAACTCCAAGAAGAATATTCCGTTATCTCTATCTTGAAGCGCCATTTCGACGCCTTTATAAAAAGTGAACGGAGTCAGATATCCTATTTCAATTCCCCGTTTTGCATAAATTACTCCTTCACCAATTCCGATATCAAATAAATCCGGAAAGGAAAACCGCAACCTATGAGCTGCAAAGTATTTTGTAAAACGGTCGTTTACATTATCATACAGATTACCAACCGTTGCAGCGTGAACAGAAGAAAAATTCAGTATTCCATAGTTAAAAGAAAACTTTATAAAATCCATATCTGGACCATTATTTGAAAGTACCAATGGATAACTATATCCAAAACCATATTTCATTGGTTCTCGTCCTATCTGAATTGCAAGATTCATATCCACTGTTATTTCGCTATAAAATCTGAGATAACCCGAAAAGATATCATAACTATTAATATTATCTCTTGGTTTGTTATACAAATAACTGTACTTGATTTGTCTTTCGAGTATAGGAGAAAGACTGGTTGTGCCGCTTGCAGCTCCTTTCAAAAATTTCAGATTATATCCAAGTTTTCCGAATAATGTTCCTCCCAACCAGATTCCTCCATCAAATATCATAGAAGACCTTTTAGAATTCGGCTCGAATTCAGTAATTGCCCCTAGGTGTCCTCCACCACTCAGATACAGGTTGTTTTCCCCTTTCCTAAACACATACAAATACTTCTCTTTATTAGAAAATATGTTTTCTATTCTCTTCATAAATTTTCCTCTGTTTCCGAAAATTATATCTACCTTTTCAAAATCCGTGCTGTCTATTAAAAATTCTTCTTTATATTTTTTTAAGATTTTTCTCTCTGTATTACTCAACTCAAGAGATTTTTTATCAATCACCTTAAGATATTTTTCGATTTCCCCCCTGGAAAGAACCGGATCATCATCATGTATATTTTCAATAATTTTTTTAACACTCATCGATTTCAAAAAGTCATACACGGGATTATTAATGCTGATGTTGTCAACCTGAGGAAAAACATTGGTTGTAATTAACAATACAAAGAAAACATAAAGTACTCCTGTAAAACATATTTTACAGGCTGTGTGATGTATTAAAATCCGAAATATCTTTTTGGGCATCTTGAATCTCAAATTTGTTTATATTCTTTCTGTCTGTCTGTTAATGTTTTTTATTGTTCTGTTAATGTGGAGTTTGTTCAGTTTCTCCAGCGAGAAAGGTATCTTTACTGTCCAGTTGTCATCATCAACAACCCCGGGCAGATTAATTCTGAAAGATTTATGTTTACTGTATGCTAAAAATTCTTCGTCAAGACATAGCCAATCCTGTAAAAGTTGTATCGAAAAAAAAGATGATGCCGAACAAATATTTAACAAAACTTTCTTTATAAATCCAACATCTACTTTAAAATCAGAATTACGAGTATGTAATAACATCTCTTCTTCAGTCTTAAAATTTTTGTTTTTCACAGCCTCTTTTTTTTCCGGATTGTCTTCAAAAATAATAAAATACAAAAACTTTTTCTTTTCATCAAAGCTATTTAGATAAAGTTCTGTAATATCCCGAATACGTTCGTAATCAAGATCAAAGGAGGATATGAGTTTATAAACTTTGTCAATGTTTTTTTTCCATTTTAATCTTCTGGTAAAATACTCTCTTTCGGTAATCTGAGCGGGCACAATCTGTTGGGAGTCAGGAATTAAAGATTCAATTATTCCCTCATTAAAACAAGGTGTGTTTATAAAGAGCTCATTTTTTACTTGTACAAGCTTTTCTTGGCATATTCCTTTCTCTATACAAAGTCTGTTAAATAAATTATTATCTATTGTCCCTGCTTCTTTATAAAACCATTCAACAAAGGTTGCTGAATCGTGAGTTGATAATACTGCTACTGAATTTTTTCTGTACTTTCTCGGCGATAGGAATTTGTACTTTCTGTCTTTGGTTTTTGTCCATCTTTGAACGTCTGTACCAGGTAAATTGAAATCATTAAGTACTTTATAAGAGCATTCCGGAACAGTACCAAGATCTTCTGCGCAGGGAAGCATTATCGTGTTTTCAAGCATTACGCTCAATAATTTTCTTCCGTTTTCTTCCCATTTAGTACTATCTTCCGGATCATATTTACCATAAAATCCTGCATATTCAACCGGCGTATTAATATCTATAGTCCATATCCTAAACAATCCGACAAAATGGTCTATTCTAAATAAGTGATAGAAATTTTGCGTGTATTTCAGTCTCTCTTTAATGTAAGTGTAATTATCTTCTTCAAGACTCTCTCTGTTGAATGGGGGGGGCCCCCATCTTTGCCCCTTTGAAAAATACATGTCCGGAGGAGCGCCTGAAGAAAGATTCAGTTTGAAATATTTTTGGTTTTGCCAAACGTCTGCACTATCTCTGCTTACGAGAAGAGGGATATCGCCCATTATATAAACACCTTTTTCCTCGGCATATTTTTTAACTTCATTCAGTTGCAAATAAGCATTCCATTGAATCCAGTAATAAAAATAAATTATTTCTTTATGCTCCTCCAACACCTTATCCAGCAAATCAAACTCTAAATATTTATATACCCGATCCCAATCTTCCCAAGGCCTATCTTGATATACTTCCTTCAAAACTTTAAAAAGAGCATAATGATGAATCCAGTATTTATTTTCAGCAACAAACTTATAAAAATTTTTGATTCCTGTGATATTAGAACTAAAGTCAGGTCGAGTCTTTGACGGTTTAGCATTTTGGACATCTGACAAATTAAAGCTTAACTCAGCGGATATTTTTGAAAATATCGACCTGAGATATTCAATTTTGTGCTTTTTAATTGAATAATCTACTTTATCTTTAGGTTTTTGCTTGTCAAAGTTGTCTAAAGATAAATAAGATACATAATTTAGAGGTTGAGAACCAATATTCTTTATTTGTTTAAGATTTAGATATACAGGATCCAATGCAAAAGAACTTATTGAATTATAGGGGGAATTATCAAATCCCATATCGTTTAAAGGAAGCAGTTGTACAATCCTCAGCCCGGATTTATTACACCAATCAATTAAAATCTTCAGGTCGGGAAACTCGCCAATCCCCATGCTTCTTTCCGAATAAATAGAAAAAAGAGGAACCGTAACTCCGGAGAGTCTCGGCAGTTCTCCTGTTTTTTTATTTCTTGTTAATTTAAACAAAACAGTTTTTCGGTTTTGCTGCATAATAACTGTAAAAAAGCTTTCTGTTTAATGTTCGCATGGCGGATTTAGCATTTCAAGCTTTGTCCATTTTTCCACCTCTTTGTGGATTTTACTAAGACTAAGCAGGCCTCCTGAGGCTTTCATAACATATTCAGCATATTTTAAGAAAGATTTATATAACTCATTTGCAATTTTATAATTTATTTTATCGAAAATATCATTTAACATTGCTATTCTTTCTGATATGCTTTTATTACGTTCTATTATTTCTTCAGGCAGAATGTCCAGAAGCTCATTTATTATTTCAAAAAAATCACCAATAATTCTTTCATAATAATCTTCTATAAGTGTATCTTTATATTGGGTTGAAAAAAGTTTTATTTTTTCGTTCCAATTAATATTGGCTTTATTACTTTTCTCCGCAAACCCTATCATCACTGTGATTAAAGCTGGAATTTCCAGGACAAGTCGCTTTTCTTTTTCGTTTAATTTGAGCAGTTCGTTTAACAATCTCTTATCTCCTTTCTCGTTTGCTTTACTCGGCAACAAACATTCCTGTTTCTATGATTAATAGTTGGAAGTTAAAAAATAAATAATTTATAATAAATTCTATTAACAGTAACGTGTATCGTTAAAACACACATAATTTAATAACCGAACAAAAGTTAGGTAGACGGAGTATGATAATGTTTATTAATGTATAATTTAAAATGTAGAATGCAGAATTATGAGTAAATTATTTAATTTTTTTTAAATTAGTTTTAGTCGTTGCTAAAGCCAGGACTAAAGTCAGGAATATTATCCTGTTAATAAGTTTTGCCAATTCTATACAATCCGGGAGTAAAGAACCGTGTAACCTTTCACTTATATAACCACTGTCTTTTAAAAGATTAAGACAATACTGTGTTTCTCTGATTTCTTTCAGTATTGGTACGAAGACTTCGTGTTTGTATTCCTTACTAAAGTCAGGAAGTTTTCCCACGGTCTCATCCCAAGATTTACTTCCCGAATAATCCCCGGGAGGATAATCGTACTTCTTAGTAAGTTTATTCCAATTTTCTGCTGACCTCTTTCCGCCGTGGACTAAAATGTAATCAGCCATATAATTAACTGTAAAATTTCGTAATTAAAAATAAAAAAAATAACTGATAAAAAATAACTATTAAAAAAGCATCCCGTTTTACACTGTTATCCTTAAAAATAGAATTTATATAACAAGTAAATCAATGTTAATTATAGTCTATTATAAAAAGTAACCCTGACTTTAGTCCTGGCTTTAGCAAGGTATAAATATAATTAAATATAACTTTATTTCTCAGATCTTAATTTTCTAATGGATCGACACTAATCTAATAAGTACACCAGATTGTCAGTCTACCAGAAACATCGCTTTTTTGCCCGGGAATATTTGCATCTTTTTTCTGGTAACCCATAAACCATAAATTCGGCATGATGTGAATATATTTTATCGGCTGTATATCAAGCCCGGCAATTCCAAAGTGGTTTATAAATCCAGAGTTCTTTGTCTGTGTGTCCGTATTAAATAAGTCATACCTGAGAAATATTTCGAGAAGAGAGTTTTTTTCTTTTGACCTTAGAACACAGAAATTAAAATATCCAGAAATCCCCATTGGTACTGCGTTTGCTCCGCCTGCATAGAACTTATTTCGTAACTGATAAACATATTCAACCCCGATGTTGAATACCGATGTTTTGAAGTCAGCTATACCTTTCAGTGTTGTTCTGTCAACTCCTTCTTCTTTGTGGTGATAATCAGCATATACCTCTAAAGTAAGTTCATTAATAGGCTTAGCCCATATTGAGCCATAGTATTTTAAGAATTTTGAAAATTCAGGTTTATTACCATTCCCATTTCCCAGCATTATTTTATAACCGTAAGTACTCTTCTTGTCAAAATCTCCTCTTAGAAGTAATCCAAGGTCTGTTGCCTGTCCTATGCCATTCATATCTGCAATTGTCTTTTCTACTGAACGATAACCATAAAGTTTTTCCGACAATCCCCAGACAAACGTAGGAGAGGGCATAAGACCCATTACAACACTTCCATATGGAATTATGTTTTTCCACTCAAGGCTTGCTTGAATAAATACTATGCTCATTCTGCCGTCAAGTTTTGTCATATCATTCCCCTCAATAATAATTCCGCTGTTAAAATTCTCCGAAAAAAAGTGCTCATAAATAAATCTTATTCTCCTCACCGCAAATCCTTGAGTACCTTTTTTAAACTGTGAATATTGATACTGGCTTCCTGTAGAATCACCGGTAATTTTATTAAAGTAATCAGCAAAAAGTACACCGCTTATTTTACCTCTCGGGTACTCATCATTTTTTTGTTGTGAAATGGAACATGGCGGATACAAAAGAAAACCTATCAAGCTACATAATAGTAATAATGATGCAACAACTGATAGGTTGTTATTACCTGACTTCTCAGCTGTAATTAGTTTTGTTTTATAATTCATAAGTTTTGTTATAAATAATTACCTGCCTGACTTTCAGTTTAATTTTTAATTATTAACCTTGCTAAAGCCAGGACTAAAGTCAGGTCTTGTTTTTTTAAGGCTGTCAATGTTTAAGCCAATATAAAGCTGTGCTTTTTCTTTTGTCGCAATATCCGGAATTTGAACAGGAAGCTGAACTCCTTTTCTGCTTAGCAGTTCAGCAAGTTTAGTTCTTGCTTCTTCGGCCTTCAAAATCGAATTACCAAGTATTCTTGCGCATTCAAGTGGAGCATGAAAACTCCCGCCGTGTGAAGCTGCTACAAAATCCCATCTCCATTGTGCTTGTCTAATTAAGTTCAAGATTGACTTCATCTCTTCTTCGGTGGCTCCTTTTTCCCAAGCAATCTTTGCTTCAAAATGTGCTTTTACCAACGATGTGGTTGCCAAATGACTCAGCTCAAAAATTTTATCCTGTCTGTCATATACATTTTTTTTCAGTTCTTCTTCAGATTCTCGGTGACATATTGCACAGGAGTTAGAGATGTTGTTTAATGGGCTTTGGACATGATGGTTAGTAAACTTTACCCCCCCTTCACTTTTATAGGGCATGTGGCAATCTGTACAAGAAATCTGTCTTTCTGCGTGTATTCCGAATTTGTAAAGTTCAAAGTCAGGATGTTGTGCTTTTAACATCGGAGCTTTGCTGATGGTATGAATCCAGTCGGTGTAGCCCAGTGAGTCGTAATATCTTTCCATATTTTCCACTGTTAATCCGTTATCCCAGGGGAAGGTTAAATATTTCTCGTCTTTTCCTTTGAAATAATATTCAACATGGCACTGAGCACATACGAGAGAACGCATTTCTTGATGTGTCGCTTGCGTAATATCCTTTCCTTGTCTTTGAAATGCTTCTTTAAGTGCGGGTCTTGTAATACGAAGGTTCATCGTTTTAGGATCATGGCAATCCTGACAACCTATTGGATTTTTAACTTCATTCAATAATTCAGCCCAAGTTTTTTTATAAAACTCATTTACCCCCATTTGATTAATTAACCTCGGAACATCGGTTGATTTACACGTCCAGCAGGTTGCAGGTTGCGGAACCCCGGTACGAAGCGTATTTACAACATCCTTAACTGCATAATAGTGACCCCTGCCTTGTTTATAATCTCTCGAAAAAGCATATCCTGCCCACAGAATAACAAGATCGGGATACCGGTCAAGCATATCTACCATTACAGAACCACCATGTTTGCTTGCAAAGTTAGTGTCCCCGGTTTTCAGGTATGTTTCATACTCTCTGGGATAGTTTTCGCCCCAAACCTCATTGCGTGGTTCCCAATCTGCAATAGGCTTTACTGTTTGAATAATCTGAGTATATTCTACTCTTCTTTCTATAATCGAACTTCCCAGAAGTCCAATTAAAAACACAACTATAATTGTAATAAAATACAAAACCCATCCTATCCAGGGTTTTTCTTTAACTGTTTCAGATATTCTTTTCATATTTAATTTATTTTATAAAGTTAGGAAGCTTAAAGCTTAAAAACCGTTATAAACGGTTATCATATCTTTTAATTAACTTAAACCCTCGGTTAAAACCGTGGGCTGGATTTTTAAAGAATTAACTGAAAGTCAGAAATAATCCAATCCTGTCATCCTAAAATAAGTGACCCAGGGAATACTCCTATTTTTATTAATGTAGAATATAGGATGCATATTATAGAATTGTAAAGAACTTTTCAATCTGCCATTCCTTTTCGTTTAACATTTGTAATTTAATATTTGATTAGTTATTCTTAATTTCAGTCAGGTATTTTCGCATAAGGAAATGATGATAAACTGCTTACACTGCCATGTGGTACTTCAATATGACAGTCCCAGCAATATCTTTTATAGTAATCGGGGGTTTCCCGGGTGTATGCTGTAAGCCCGAGGTTTCTACAGGATTTAATATAGTCCCAAAGATAATTATGGCATCTTTCACAATTATTTTGTACTGCATTTTTACCCGCATTTTTTATTCTTATAACTTCGGGTTCAAGACGAAATGTAAACATTGTCGAATGCCTCAGGCCATCAGTAGCTTTAAAAAGTGATTTTCTAAAAATATTTTCCTGTGGAACGTGGCAATCATTGCAAACAGCCACCCTGTTGTGTGAACTGTGCTGCCATGTAAGATATTGCGGGAACATAACATGACAATTAATACAAGTTTCTGGATTATCAGAAAGGTAAGAATCTGCTTTTCCGAGGTGCAAAACTAAAATTACAAGTCCTGTAAATATACCAACAATTAAAATTACGGTTGTTCGCCATTTATCCGGAGGCGCAAAGAAAGAAAATATTTTTCTCAGTTTTCTCATTTCCCTTTTTTATTAATGTAGAATGCAGAATGCAGAATGCAGAATTATTTTTTATTTTTTTACTGTTTTTACCTTTGATCCGTTTCGTCTCTGTGTTGAAAAAACCGAACCATATCTCTTTTTTAATGTCGAACTTAAAAAGCTGTTACTATACCAACAGTAAAACGCGAAATTTTTGATTGTTTAATGTATGAATATTCCCCTATAATTCTGATATTTGTTTTCAACGAATAAGAAATCCCCCCTGTATAACTATCATAATCAATCTCATCAAATTGTGAATCTACTTTATTATAAAGAAAATATCCAAACCACTTACTTTTCTCAAAGTCAGGTGAAAATATTAATTCTGCAAACCCTCCATGTGTTTTTATGTGCTCGGAGGGAGTCAAAACATCAAAATTAGGATTTTCGTCAGAACGAAAAACATACTGTGCGTTCAGTTCAATATTTTTATATGCTATAGTCAGGTCAGCTCCTGTCATCCATAGTTCGTTTTTAATATTGTTTGGTTTTTCTTTGCCATAATATCCAAATGCACCAAGCCTGAAATTTTCCATTACTTCCTGTGAAACCCGAAACATAAGATTTTTATAATTATCTTCGTCAAAAGTTTTTATAGTACCAATTCCATTTCCGTTTATAATCTGTAATGCAAGATCGGTATTGGTTATTAATCCATAATTCAGCATAATTCCCCTGTCGTATTTTAAAGTCGCCTTAGATTTCCCTATAGAAGTAGCATAGATTTTATAATCCTCTTGTTCAAGTCTCAATTCTCTTTTAAAAAGAGGATCTGATACCTGAAACTGACCGATTGTTAAATCGAGTTCCGAACCAGCAAGATCGTTAAATGAAATAAAAGCATCTTCAATACCTGCCATTTCTCCGCGTTCGCTTAAAAAATAATAGATGTAATATGAAATATTCTTATAAATATTTCCCCCGGACATAATTTTTACTATGTAAGGTGAACGCAAATCTGCATTTGTTTTAACCCCGTTCTGATATTGTCCGAACAGTTCCATTCTAAGTGCAAGTGGAAACTCTTTCATCAGAAGGAGTTCGTCATCTCCTGTCTCTCTATATGCGCGTCTTGGTTCATTATCCGGAATTTGAAAACCGTTGCCCGCAAATTCCTCACCAAATGGCCTGAGTTTTGGCGGTGCATAATGACAAACATTACAAGACATATTATATTTCCTTGCAAAAGCAGGAATAGAATATGCCTCATTTAGAAAAAGGAGAATAATTAAAACTGTAAGATAAGTTGTAATTAGTTTTTTCATGGTTTACTTGCTTGACTTTCGGTTTATAACTTCCCTGAACTAAAGTCGGGCTTTAGTTTGGTATTGATAATCAATTAATACATTATTCAATCACTATTTTTGTTTCATGCATATTTACTACAATTATTTCCGCTTCTTCCATTGGAACGTTGAGATATTCCGCTACCGGGGTCGGTAATTTTTGGTAATTCAATACCGCTTTTATTATAACCTCCCCCGGTTCTATATTATCCGGTATAAGCCACTTAAACGTTTCTATTTTAGTTTCCCTTGGACCAAATCGATAGTCGTATCCCAAAGATGCTGTATTCCACTGCATAATTGTCATCCTTCCCTGTGGGTCAAAATACGGCATACGGAATATTCTGTTCCCTAATGGTATTCCATCTCTCTGTATTCCTTTGAAATCTTTCAGGTTAAGCGGAATACCCATATCTTGATAAGCAAGTTCATTCGATGAGATTGTATACTCCTCTCCGGGAAAACCTTTCTTGTCCACTTTCAAATGAAATATTTTTCCTTTAGAATCTACTGCCTCAACGTGAAGCCACAGCATTCTTTCTTCCGCAGAACCTGTAGGAAACTTATGACCTGTTTTAGCATTAAAAAGTACAATCGTTAATTTTATTTCTTCTCCGGGTTCTGATTCTCTAAAATCCGGATGTATTCTTAATTCAACAGTACCTTTAACTTTACCGGGGTCATGCGCACCATGAAAAAGGTGTTGCGCAATGTTATCATGTTCTTCTCCCATCAAGGAATTTCTACCTGGTGTTACTGGCATGTGACATGTTTGACATTGTATTCCTTCTTTATAATATGGACCCTCTTTCCATTCAAGTTGTGTTGACTTTACCCATATACCATAAGGAGACTTCTCGTTATGACAGGCACCGCAAAATTCTCCTTTCGTCAGTAATTCACTTTTTTTGGTTTCGTGATAAGGGGATACAACCCCGGTGCGATTACCATATTTAACTCTGCCCGGGTTTGAAATAAAGTTGAAATTAAACGGGATGTCCCCGTCGATACCTGTTACAGTATGACATACATCACAGGATACAGATTCGTTTGCTCTTGGTTTTAGGTGAGGTTTTGGCGGTGGTGTATCACCAGACAAAAATGCAACCGGGGCATGACAGCCATTACAGCCAGCTTTGACTTCGGCAACTTTTGGGTCTTTGTCGGCGTGCGGTACGGCAAGGTTAAAATATTCTATTTCATCCCAGTGGTGTGTATAACACTGCGACATCATCATTTGTAACCACTGCTGATAGAAATCTATATGGCAGGAAGAACCACATGCTTGAGGTTTTTCAAAATCTTCATATTTAAAAATTGCATAAGCAGCATCGCCCCCCTTTGTGTTTTGTGCGAAAACTTTTTCCACAACAATAAAAGAGGACAGCAACATAACAATTAATATTAATACAATTAATTGTTTTTGGTAGTATGGCATACGCTAACAAAATTCTTGACTTTTGTAAAGTATAAATATGTATAAATAAAAATAGAAAGGCAAGGATAAACTAAACGTCAGACTACAACTGAAAGTCAGGTCTGACTTTAGCAAAGTCCTATTGTTTTAAAACTACAAAAGTCTTATTTACCTATCCTGATGGTAGAGGAAAAAAACTACAAAAGTCTTATTTAGGTATTCTGAAAGCAGAGGAGAAGTAAATTAAAGTAAGTTTCTTCGAATGATTTACATTACAACTTTGACTTTTGTAGTTTGAAGAGAGGTGTTCTTATGTTAGAAGACAAGTAAACTTGAGTTTTTTATTTCTTGTTATTAAATTATGGTTCAGACTTTTGTAGTCTGAAGAGACTTTTATAGCTTTTAACATTTGAAACTGCAAATAAAATTTTCTTTTTTAAACGCTTATTCTTTAGATTTTAGTTGTCTTATTGCGTTTTCAGGGTTCAATTTACCCCACCCCCAAGTTGTGTTAGGTACTTTTCCTGTAAAGCTATCTGTTGTAGCAGATTTCCTAAAAATTTCTTTGATATCTGTGTGGTTAAGGGTTGGATCATACTGCAACAATAATGCTGCTGTTCCAACCACATGCGGGGCGGCAGAGCTTGTTCCGCTGAAATCCATATACCCAAAATCAGTAGAGACAGTATAGGTGTTGTGTCCCGGGGCCGTTATTTCTATTCCGATTTTTCCGTTAATATTATATCCTCTTCCGCTGTATGCACAGATACTTCCTATTTCCTCGCTTGGAAACCAAACAACGTTCACTACATAAGCTCCTATTGCAAGGGTGCTGTCTGAAGTACAAGGAAAAGTAACGGTTGATTCATCAGATAAGCTATTGTTCCATTCGCTAACATAACCCCACTCTTGCGTAACATCCGCCAAATAACCGTCAATAACAACGTTTTCTTCTGGCATAAGTGTAATGCTCCAGTTTCCTTTGACGCTTCCTGAATCTTTTTCAGACATTCCAAAACGAAACATACTTGTTCCTCTTGGTGAAATATCTTTTGAATAAAATATATTATAATTACCAAGAGTAAAAAACTCTGAACCCTCATTTAAGATCTTTGTAGTTTTTCCCTCGGGTGTAGTCAGTTTCACGTTAATTTTAATATCTTTTTCTGTCCACAATATTGACGGAAAGACACCGTCAATTTTTTTTCCGTTGTATGACTTTTCGGGACAGGTAAAATTATAGGTTTTTTCGATTCCTTTTAGAATTGTGTCTTTAATATGCATATTTCCAGTTACCAGATTTCCGCCACCCCCGACAATTAAAATGCCATTTCTTGCCATCTCATCGGTTATTTGCTCTTCTTCCGTGGATCCATCCATAAACTCCCAAGCCCATTCGCCGTCTTCAAACAGTAAAATATTAATTTTCTCATCTCTCAAAAACCTTATCATATCCGGAAAATTTCTAACAAAACGAGGCGTATAATCATAACTTATGTTTGCCATTACAATCTCGGCATCGGGGGCAAAACCGTGCAATCGTTGTATTCCATAATGTCCCCCAAGTATAATCCCCGCAACTCCCGTCCCATGGCCTATTGTATCGGGTTCGGTTAAAATCAGGTCTATCCCTCTTCTTCTAATCGTACCATTCTTCTCTCTTACTGCACGGATTTTTGACGTTTTAAGAGCTATAATTTTTTCCCCGGGATCAAGAATATTATTTCTGTTTTTATCAACTGCAACAAATAACTGTTCTCCGTATGTAGCGTCTTCTTCTGTAAATCCGTCTTTTATACCATAATCTCGTCTACTGTTATTATTTTCATCCATAAAAAGGAAATCCAAATCCGGCTCAAATTTCTTTTTGTCATTCTTTAAAACCTTACCCATGGTTTTATCTTTAATTTCAAGAACTATCAGTTTTTCGCTCTCATCAACAATTCCATTTTTATTAAAATCTACACCATCAATACCTTGGGTAAAAAGTTCATCTTCGTTAACGTCAATCCACTCAAACTCTCCGCCGTCAGCAAAGAAAAACATGGGATGAAATACATCAATCCCAGAATCTACATCTCCAATTAGTACGCCTTTACCGGTAAGTGGATTCCCCCCCTTGTCAAAAAAGGCTTCTTTAAGTATCGTTGTAAACCAAACATTGCCCGCCTGAGAATAAGCAGAATGATTAACGAATAACAAGTTCGCAAAAGTGAAAATAATACTTGTTGCTAATATTTTAATAAAAGAATTTAATTTCATTGACGTGTTTTTTAAAGTTAATACAAATATAAAAAGTAATTAACAAATATTAAATAGTAAATTATATAAGACTACCTTGACTTCTGTTTGATACTAGGCTGCAAAAGTCTTAATTGCTAGAGTATAAATTGAGGTTTCTCGATTCGTTATTTAGTATTAATATTTTAAATTTTAGGTTTTCAGACTTTTGTAGTCTCAAATTAATACCAGACTTGACTTTTCATTATAAGTGTTGCAATATCCCGGCTAAGATTAAGTGAAAAAATAACTTTTTAGGTATTTAGTTTTTTGTATGCCAATTGTTTTAATTATGTCAGCATCATTTTCTTTTAATAGCTTTATTATTTCTTCAACAGATTGGTACTTAGTAAGTAATTTTTTTGCTGTTTTTGGTCCTATTCCTTTTATTTGTATAAACTCTGTTGATGTAATTTTATTTTTTCTCAACTTTCTGTGATAAGTAACTGCAAATCTGTGAGTTTCGTTTCTAATTCTCTGTAGTAGCTTTAAGCTTGAAGATGTTTTAGGTAAACTGAATGAATCTTTTTTATCCGGTAAATATATTTCTTCCAGTCTTTTTGCCAGGGCTATAACAGATATTTTATTTACTTTTGTTTCTAAGTTTCTATCGTTCAGAGCTCTGGTTTCGGGATTAATTCTATTTATCTCGTAGCCAAGTTCTTCCAAGGTTCTCACCGCTGACCCCAGCTGTCCTTTACCACCGTCTAATATTACCAGGTCCGGGGGCGACTTTATGTTAAATAATTGAGTACTTTCATCTGATCCGTTACGAAGAACCGGATATTTAAATCTTCTGGAAATGACTTCCCTCATCGATAAGTAATCGTCAGGTTTTTCCATATTAATTTTGTATTTCCTATACTCATTTTTCTTTGGTTTCCCGTCAATAAACACAACCATCGAGGCAACTGTATCTGTCCCTTGCGTGTGAGAGATGTCAAAGCACTCTATTCTCCTCGGAAGATTAATCTTTATAAATCCGGATAGGTCCTTTTTTAACGACTCGATTGAGTTTGGCACAAAATCTCTTTTCATTTTAGAAATTAAAAGTTCTTCAAGCATATATTTTGCATTCTTTTTTACCAGCGATACAAGTTTTGCTTTTTCTCCTTTCTTCGGGAAAACAATGTTCACCCTCTTGTTCTTCTTTGTAATAAGGTATTCTTTAATCATTTCAAGGTTTTCTATTGGCTCTTCAAGATATATATAATCCGGAACAAAGTCGGTTTTAGAATAATAATCAACAAGAAAGCTTTCTATTATTTTACTCTTTTCGATATCAATTACATTATCAAAATAAAAATGTGTTTTACCTATTACTTTTCCATCTCTTACTTTGAGAACCATACCACAAGAATTATTTTCTGCCTTTTCAACAGCAAATACATCAATATCTTCTAATTTTTCACTTATTATCTTTTGTTTCGATGTATATACACTCAGTGCTTCTATTTGCTTCTTAATTTGTTGGGCTTTTTCAAACTCGAGTCTTTGGCTGTAATAAACCATCTTTTGCTTCAGACTGTCGGTAATCTTAAAAATTTTCCCGTTTAACAAAGATATTATATGCTTTATCATTTCATTATAGTCTTCCTCGTTAATAAAACCTTCACAGGGACCATCACATTTTTTAATGTGGTAATCAAGGCAGACTTTATACTTTCTTTTCTTTATGTTTTCATTGTTAAGTTTCAGGTTGCATGAACGAATCATAAATATATCCCTTACGATTTTCAGGGCATGTCTCATTGCTTTTACGTCTGTATAGGGACCAAAATATTTAGAACCATCCTCTCTTTTCTGTCTTGTCGGAAAAACTCTTGGAAATGGTTCGTTGCTCACAATAATATACGGATATGATTTGTCGTCCTTTAAATTTATATTATATTTAGGCTTATATTTTTTTATCAGATTTAATTCCAGTAGTAATGCCTCAATGTCTGTGTGTGTATTAATAAGATCAATATTTTGCGTTCTGGATATAATGGCATATATTCTTCCTTGATACATATTAGCTTCGATCCGAGTGTAAATGTATTGCTTTAAACGTTTCTTTAAATTTTTTGCTTTTCCTACATACAAAACCCGACCCGTTTTATCTTTGAATATATATACTCCGGGAGATTCCGGGATGTTGTTAATTTTAAGTTTGAAGATTTTGTTTTTTTGGTTTTCGCTACTCAATTATAAAAAAAGATAATTTACTCTAACAGACTTGCCTGCCTTTAGGACTATCAGTCTTGCCTGCCTTTAGGACTTTAGTCGTGGGAAAGATAAACGTTAAGAAACATAACCGTTTCAACGGTTTCTTGAAATATTCACAAATTCAGTCTTGTGATTCGGTTTAAGAATAATCAATTTTAACTTTCAGTTTTATTTTTTCTCTCTTTTCTTCTCTTCAATCTTAACTCTTAACTTTATTTGTTGTAAAGACTTTATTTACAGCCCACGACTTTAGTCGTGGGAAAGATTAACGTTAAGAAACATAACCGTTTCAACGGTTTCTGGAAATATTCGCAAATTCAGTCTTGTCTTTCAGTTCGGTTGAGATAATTCTATCAAAATACCGGCGGTAGATTTCGGATGAATAAACGCAATGAGCATATTGTCAGCACCTTTTTGCGGCTCTTCATTTATTAGCTTATATCCTTTTTCTTTCAGCTCCACCAGTTTCTCGGTAATATTATCTACTTCAAAAGAACAATGTTGTATTCCTTCTCCTCTTTTTTCAATATGTTTGGAAATTGGCGATTCTGAATCTGTACCTTCCAGAAATTCAAGGCTGCAGTTTTCAATCACTATTTTACGTACTTTAACCTTTTGTTTTTCTACATATTCTTCTACAGACGCTTTAACGCCAAAGATACTCTCAAACACACTAACGGTTTGTTCCAGCGATTTGACGGCTATTCCGATGTGGTCTAATTTCATGGCTCAAATGTTTATTAATATAATTATTGAAAAAAATTATTTTCTTGGCTGACTTGCCTGCCTTTAGGACTTTCAAACTTGACTTTTAGACTTGACTTTCGGTCTATGTCAATAATAAAGGGCTTTATAACATGATTTTAGTTAAGTTTGTATTTGTGATTTTTAAAGATATTGGTCAAGGCCTTTTCTTCTGAGGTAGTCTACAACTTCTTTTACTTTCTGTGATTCTCCTTTTTTACATACAAGAAGACCATTGTCTGTATCAATTACGAGCAAGTCTTCAACTCCTATAAGGGCTGAAATTCTTTGGTCGTTTATTACAAGACAGTTTTTGGAATTAATTAATACAGCCATTCCTTGTGTAACGTTACCTTTCGTGTCTTTCTTCTTAAGGTTATATATTTCATCCCAGCACCCAACGTCGCTCCAGTCAAAATGGCTTCTTATTGTATAAACGCGTTCTGATTTTTCCATTACCCCATAGTCTATTGATATGCCTTTTAATTTAGAGTATACGTCTTCTAATACTTTTTTGAAAACTGAGGTAAATAAATTTTTTTCAATCTTTGTCAGGGCAAGATAAATATCAGGTAAAAATTTTTCAAGCTCCTCAAGCATTGTGTCAACCCGAAATATAAACATTCCGCTATTCCATAAAAAGTCGCCACTTTCGATGAACGCTTTTGCAAGTTCCGTGTTTGGTTTTTCAGCAAAGGTTTTTACTTTATAAATCCTTTCTGGTTTTAATTTCTCTTTTGTGATAGACTGCGATAATATATCTATGTGGTCTTCCGTATCGTATTGTATATACCCGTATCCTGTTTCCGGCCTTGTTGGATTTATTCCTAGCGTGACTATTCCTCCGTGTTCATTGGTGAACTTCAAGCCGGTTTTAGCAACTCTCGCGAATTCGTTTGTGTTTTTGATAATGTGATCAGAGGGTACTACCAGAACGTTTGCTTTCTGGTTAAACTGCTTTAAAAAAACACATGTTAATCCTATACAGGGGGCTGTGTTTCTCCCAAAAGGTTCGCCTATTATATTATCTTCGGGTATGTTTGGTATTTGCTTTTTTACAATAGTTTTATAGTTAATGTTTGTTACAACAAATATTTTTGTTGGGTGTATGAACTCTGTCAGTCTGCTAAACGTACTTTGTATCATTGATTCTGTTTTGCTTTTGGTCCTCCTACCCGATGATTCGGTAATATCAAGAAATTGTTTCGGAATTTTAGTAGATCCTTTCGGCCAAAATCTTTGGCCCACTCCTCCAGCCATTATTACGGCATAATTACTCATGTTGATTTTAATTTTTTTCTTTTTTTGTATGTCTGTTTTGTTTACTTACAAATCGTTTTTATTTCGACAGGATTGTTTAAATAATAAATAAATGTGTCAATGTCTTTAGAGGTTTTATCAAGAAACAGCATCTTCATATTATATATAATATAATTGAAAATACTTTTAATCTCTTCGTTAAAGGGGTTTAATCGATAACTTTGTACAAATTTTATAAAAATATACCCCCCTTCTGCAAGCTGTGATAGTTTGTTCATCTCAAGTAAATTCGCAATAGTCACTATTCCCTTAAAATATACAAACGTGTGTGAAAGCTCTCTTAATCCATTGTATACTTGAAATTCTCCTTTGATATGTTCAAGCGATTTAATTATTTTTTCTATGTCTACAATACTGTTTTTTAAGAGGATGAGTTTTTCTCTCTGTGTTGTTTCTGTAAAACGTTTTTTAAGTTGTTTCTCTATTTCTTTTTTGCTTTTCTGTACCGTTTTTTTCTTTTCAAACTCGTCTTCTTTCTTTTTTAAGAAAGAATTTATTTCCTCGGTAAACCTTATTACATTCTCTATACCAATATTACAATCTTCATCTTTCAAAAGACAATCAATAAGAATAAGTCCTTTTATAAAATTATCAAGTACTTTCTCGTGGTTATTTGTTTTCTCGGTTAACAAGAAAGATTTTATAGATTCCTCGTTAAGTAATTTTATAAAATTAAAATATTTCTTTATTGTACCATATATTTTAGTAATTATTTCAAAAGAAAATTTTTGGGATTCTTGTTCTGATAACTCACTTTCTTTAAAAATTTCTTCCAGCAACTTCCCGTCCACTAACTCCGATTCCTTTTCTGTTATCTTTTTGTCTGTAAACTTATCAGCACTAACCGTCAAAAGTTCTTTTGATTTAGCAAGTAACTCTCTTAATTTTTTGTTTCTTTGAATAATTTGCTCTTCGTAATAAATAAAATCCTTGTTTATTTCCAGCCTTTGTGCTTCAATATAGCTTGGTTCATCTTCGGGCAGGCTATCCAATAAAATTTTTTGTGGCTCTTCTCTCTCTTCCTCCGTTTGTTCGTTAGTATATTTATAAATTTCCTCCTCGCTCGCTTTTATATCTTCTACAAACTGTATCTCGTGATCTTGTTCTATTTTTTGGGGTGCCGGTTTTTCACTCTCTGGGCTTTCTTCGTTTTCGGTTTCTGTTTTAAGTTCTTCTTTTGGCTTACCGATGGTTTCTGTCGATGTGTTTTTGTTTGTGAAGGTTTGTTCTTGTTCCGTTTTTGATTGGGCAGTTATTAATTCTTGTTCCGGGGCGTTAACTATATCTTCGGTTTTTGTAAAGACCTGCTGCATATTATCATCTTCAACCGTTTTCTCTGTTACCTCCGTCTCTTCAGGTTCGTGTTTTCCTGGGGGTAAATAAACATCTTCCGTTACAGAAACGGCATCCGTTTTCGAAAGGATTAATTTTTTTTCTTCTTTTTTTTCTATTGGTAATTTGTTTTCATTTGTATCGATTATTTTTTCGTCGCCGGGAAGTGCATACACTATATCATCTTCATTTTTCTCCGTAGGAATTTTTAAAAGCTCCAATCGTCTTTTTCCCGTGGTTTCCGAATAAATATTGATAACGTCTTTTTCTATCTCAGAGTCCGTAAATTCGACAGCTATCAGTTCGTTTTCTTTTTCAATTACTCTAAAAATATTAGCTGCTTCAGATAATAATTTTTCTTTTTGTGTTATTTCCTCGTTATCTTTTATTTTTTCCTGGTTTTGGCTCTTTATATTTTCTTCTTTTTCCTGCGGTAGAATAAAGTTTTTGACAAGTTCTCTTTCTAAAAACTCCTTATCGTTTTTCAGATTCTGAAGAAGGTTCTCAAAATTAATTAACCCGGTATCTTGTTTTTTTAAAATAAATAGCAGATAATTGCTTATAGATTTTAAAGATTTTATATTAGATATATAATAGATGTTTTTATATATGTTTTCTTGGTATAGGAGTAAATTAAAAAGTTTGTCTATTTTAACATAATCCAATCTACTCTGGCTTCGCTTTATATCTTTGTTTACCCGGTTTAATATATATTTTACATAGTTCATCTGTGTACAATAACTATTATTAAATTAACAATTATTAATTGAAACATAAATGTTAAATTTAATTCCCGAGTTAACAACTATAGCCAATATCAAAATTTTTTCAGGTATACAACTATTATTGGGTTGTGAGACATGAAAAACAGGTATAAAAAGGGAGATGCTGAATTTTTTTCTTTTGCCGCGCTCTAAACTATAGTCAAACTTATTGAAACATAAAGCTATTAATATGGTTAACTAAAACCATAAATAACTTTCTTTAATAATCAAAAAAAACTATCGGGGTCTCCGTTGTTACCGCATCGGTTTCGGTATAATCTGCTGTGTGTAGTTTAAATTACAAACCTGACTTTCTGTTTTTTCTCATTTCTCGGTATAATTACGAAAAACAAACTTGACAAAATTAATTATATTAGTTAATATTATAAAAGTTAGCTTGGCATCGTTTGTTGTTAATAACTTGTTAATAACTTATCAGTATTTTTTATATATCAATCATTTTTTTATATCTTTTTATCGCCTGGTATAAATATTGTTAATAACTTTCTTTTTGAAAGATAACTGTGTTATTTATAATATAGTTAGAAGATTTTGTTTTGTTGTTAATATTATAAAACGTCACGAGTATTCAAACGAAAATTAAAATGCAATTAAAGTAATATTTTAAGAAACTTTGTTTTGTTAATAATTATATAATAATATTAAAGCGCAAATGAGTTTATTGCTTTCACCAAAACCTAACAAAAAAGTTAATGGGTATATATCAGAACAGCATAATGATGAATCCTCTTCAATAAAAAAAGTAATATATTCCGATTCTAAAAATGGAAGTATTCCTCCCTTAAAAGATATTAATCCTGATTTTAGTGCGGAAACGGAATCGGATATTGCTGATAATATATGGAGTAAGTTTATTGATTTATTGTCTCAATCTCTCAAAGAGAATGAAATAGAAACTTGGTTTTCAGTAATAAGACCAAAAAGCTACATTGATAACATATTAACAATTGTTGTTCCCAGTAAGGATTATTATGGAATAATAGAAAAGCGTTTTAACAAAGAAATTTCAAACATTATAAATAGTGGTATTCTCGGAGAGGGTGGAAACATACAATATGAAGTAAATGAATCCGGCATAGATAACCAAATGCCGGAAACAGAAAATGAAGAATTCTTTTCAACAACAAAACCATACGAAAATCAGAAGTTCCTTCCTGGAAAAGAGAGTAATCATATATACAGAAAAGATGCTTTTATATTTGATAGAAATAAGGAGGGTATTTACAAAGATGCAAATTTATATGGCAAATATACATTTAATAATTTTGTAAGAGGAGAAAGTAACAATCTTGCAGTATCAATTGCCTTCGCTATTTCTAATAATCCAGGCATAATTTACAATCCTTTTCTTGTTTACGGCGGGGTAGGTGTGGGAAAAACTCATTTGATACAAGCAATAGGTTTTGAAATTTTAAAAATTTTTCCGGAAAAAAAGGTATATTACACAACTGCCCCTGATTTTACAACGCAGTTCACAACATATATTGCAAAAGACAAAATATCGTCGTCCGGAAGAGATGGAACGCGTAAGCTTGATTCGTTTTACAAGTCTTTAGATGTATTAATACTCGATGACATTCAAAATCTTGGCGGAAAGCCCGGAACACAAGATTTTATTTATCAGATTTTCAATACTCTTTATAACAATAAAAAGCATATTATTTTCTCAAGCGATAAACCTGTTAATCAAATTAAAGATATTGAAGAAAGGTTGATATCACGTTTTCAGGGTGGCATAATTGTAGATATACAACCTCCGTGTTGGGAAATGAGAGTTGCAATTATAAGAAAAAAGTTAGAAAATGCGGTTGACAATAATATTGTTATATCCGAAGATGCTGTACATTTTATAGCTACAAATGTAAAAGAGAGTATAAGGGCTATTGAAGCATGCGTTGCCGGAATTATTGCAGAAGCAACTTTTAATAACCATGGTGTTATAAACATTGATGTTGTAGAAAAAGTAATAGAAAGAACCTCGGGTTTTATAAAAAATGATAAAAACATATCAATAGAGTCAATCATTCACAAAGTAGCAAAATTTTATAAAATTACAGAAAAAGAGATACTATCCAAAAAGCGTACTAAGGAAGTAGCACACTCAAGACAGATAGCAATGTATCTTGCAAAGGAAATGACAAGCCTTACATTAGAATCAATTGGTTTAAATTTCGGTGGCAAAGATCATGCTACTGTTCTCTATTCCTACAATACAATTAAGAATTTATTAAGAAATAACAGTAATCTTGTTTCTCAAATACAAGATATAAAGGATCAACTTCGGGCTAACAATTAATTCTCCTGTTTAACTTTCATCTCAAATCTAAATATTAACTGAAAGTCAGGTATTAATAAGAATTCCGTAATATTTAACTTTTTCAAAACTGAAAGTCTTAAAGACAGGCAGGCCTGACTTTAAGTTTATACTTTTTAACATTTAGATATTATATAATGACAATGATAAATGTTAAATGATAAATGTTAAATTAAAACTAAAGGCAGGAATAATAAGAAATGAAACTATCGAGAATAGACAGAATATCAGGCAGATAAGATAAATTATTAACAATACTAACAGTCCTATTATTACTACTTAATTTTTATATAATATAATAATATTAGAAAAGTTAATAACTATTATAAATATTTGTGCTTTAAGTTTCTATTCAAAATAAACTGTTTTTAAACCTGACTTTCAGTTAAATCAGGTCTGAAAAAAAAAAATTATTTAAAATAGGAAAACATAAAATAATTGAAAGTCAGGTTTGTAGTATATTGTATGCTTACCTTCAAGCCTGCCTTTTGGATTGATTTTAGGCTTAACTTTAGACCAGTCTTTAAGATATTAATATCTAGAAATTTATTGTTGATTTTATGAAGAAATTTCTTCCCGGTTCAATATACATATTACCTCTGTTTGATGAAAGGTGATTCTTATATGACTTATTAAATATATTTTCGACCCCTAAGTAAAAAATAATATATTTACTTTTTCGATAAATAAAAACTGGTTTTGTATTTATGTAGGTATTGAATATTACATATCCCGGAGTTTCAGTTTCTCCTTTATAAATTTTATCCTGGCGGGCATATAAAACTGTAGAAAAATCAATGCTGAAAAGGTTCTCAAAAACTGGTATTACTGTTTTTAAACCCACTCTGCTATTAAGCGGGGGGATTTGAGGAAGGTCAAGATTATTTTCTGTATCTTTTCCCCTTGTATATGAAATAGTAGTGTAGAAAAGAAGATCAATAAAAGAAGAAGGGCTGTAACTAAAATACATATCGAATCCGTAAATTCTTGATTTACCAGAGTTATTTTTAATTAAGGCAGTTCTGTTTTCATAAATACCGGGAATCTCTATTACAAGATCTGAGAAAAATCCTGTAAAAAGGTTTAAGTTAAGATTAAGATTTTGTTTCCATGTTCTTATACCGAAATCAAAAAAAATTCCCTTCTCAATATTTAAATCAGGATTTCCGAGTCTAACAGCACTACCAAGATCAATATACTGATATCTTTCTTCAAGTGAAGGAGAACGAAAACTATAAGAAGTATTAAATATTAGATCTATATCGTTAAAAACAGAAAAGAGAACACCTAAATTTGCAGAAAAAGAAGAATTAATTACATTTTTTTCGTTCCATAAAACTTTTTGACCCTCCGGATTATAATTTATGATACCGTTATTTATAATTACATAAACTGGATTGAAAACTTTGCTGTTTGATATTTTGTTAAGTTCTGTTCTTAAACCAAGTATAATTTTAGATGTATTATTTCCATAACTGAAATAAGGAAGAGATAATTCATTCTGCAAAAAAAGACCAAGGCTCTCAAAATTAGATTCCGGTATAGGTCTTTCTCCTGTTAACTTATAAGTTGAGCTCAAGATATTATTACCGGAAGAATCAAAAGAAATTATTAATTGTTCTCTTTCTCTTCTGCTGTCTAACGTTCTATTCCAAAAGTCAATACCAAATATTAAATAGTTTCGTTTGAGAAAAATTATATCTGACTGCAACTGTAATCCAACCGTATAATTTTTTGAATTAGGGGTTAGTTTAGTTGTGTTGATTATTTGTTTAGGGGGACCAATAACAACCTGTGATTGATTTTGAAGAACTTCAACATCTCTTAAAACTGTTTGATAGAAAAACTTGAATGATAACTTATTTATACTAAAAGCGGAGCCTGAATATATATTTTTAGATATATATTCAAAACTTGTTAATTCTCTTTTTTCGTAAGGATATTTAACGAGTGCATTAAGAGGAAATATTCCAAAACCACCATTTATACCCACGTCACTGGCAGAAAAACGTTGGAAAGAAAATTTTATTTCTTGGTTTTTAAGAGGTGTTAAACCGGCACTTAAAGATAAATTATCATCTTTATATTGCGAATTGCCAACAGTACCCATCGGCGTATTCAGATTTCCTGCTTTTCTGAGAGTACCGGCTAATTTTAAATAGTATAACCCAGAGCTAACCAAAAAAGAAAGATTTATCAGTTTTTCATTGTTAACCGAACTGTAAGAGCAAAGTAAAGAACCACCCAGTGAGGTCTTATTACTAAAATTGCCGCTTTTTGAAACAACATTTATAATTCCGCCGAGAGCACCGGTACCGTAAATAACCGACGAGCCACCCTTTATTACCTCGACCTTTTCAATATCATATAAGTCAACTAAGGATAACCTTGCAGCAATATCATTAGATGTTTCAACCCTGTTTCCATCTATTAAGAAAACTACATTGTTTCTGGTTAATCCCCTAATACTTATTTCCGCCCCCCAAACCCCGTCCTTTACAAGCGAAATACCTGCTTTTGTATCCAATAACGTAGGAAGATTTGTTGCAGGCTGTTTTAATATTTCTTCTTTTTCTAATATTTCCATTGAAAAAGGAGTGTCTTTCAATAATGTATTGTATCTGGTGCTGACCACAGTTATTTCTCCGGTAGAAATAATAGATGGTTCAAGAATTACATCAACAGTTAATATAATTTTTGTTTTTGTTAAAAAAGTACTGGAATCTATAACTATAACCTTGTTAAAATTTTTATAACCAACATGAGAAGCAGTTAGACAACAATTAAACTTTTTATTGTATAGTGGAATAGAATTAAAAATAAAAAATCCATTTGTATCGGAAAAAACAGAAAAAACATGTTGTTTTGTCGTATCAGACGATATATTATAGTTGTTGTTTATACCTGACTTTAGTTCGGATTCAAGAGATAAAAATATATTAACGCCCTCAATGGGAGCTTCAAACTCAGAATCAATTATTTTGCCGCTAATTGTAATCTCCTGTGTAAAAGAAAATGTGGGGAAAAAGAAAAACAGAAAAAATAATAAAAATATGTAAAAGGGAAGAAAAAAATATTTAACAAATAGAAATTTTCCAGAAGACATTGAGAGTATATAATTATATAATAATAACAAACAATAGAAATGCTTAGTTCAAAGTTAAGACTTTTGTAGTCTAAAAGGGTTCTGTTAAAACTACAAAAGTCTTAAAAAACATGCAAGGAGATACTGATTTCTAATATTATACAACAATGCTTAAACTAATTTAGCAACAAATAAGACTTTTGTAGTCTAAAAGGGTTCTGTTAAAACTACAAAAGTCTTAAAAAACCCACAAGGAGATATTGATTTTAACATTATACAACAACGTTTAAACCGATGCAGCAACAAATAAGACTTTTGTAGTCTAAAAGGGTTCTGTTAAAACTACAAAAGTCTTAAAAAACCCACAAGGAGATATTGATTTTAACATTATACAACAACGTTTAAACCGATGCAGCAACAAATAAGACTTTTGTAGTCTAAAAGGGTTCTGTTAAAACTACAAAAGTCTTAAAAAACCCACAAGGAGATATTGATTTTAACATTATACAACAACGTTTAAACCGATGCAGCAACAAATAAGACTTTTGTAGTCTAAGAGGGTTAGCCACTAGCCATGACCTTAGCTATGAGCCATTAGCCAATATATCTAAACACCGAAATATAGAGCGTTTTTATTGCACTTTTTCAAACAAATACCGCAGAGATGGCAATCAGCCCGTATTACATTATTATTGATTATATTCTTCACAGCTGGGCAGGGAGAAGAAACAACACACATCATACAGGCCTCGCAGGACTCTTTCTTAACGCGAACCTTTAAAGGGGCAAACTGTTCGAAAACCCAGGAAGCTAATCCCAAGGGACAAATAAAATAACAATACGGTCTGTAAAAAAACAGACTTAGCACAATAAACACGAATATTAAAACAAGAAGAGAAAAAAGACTTATTAGAGGCAAATTAAATTCCCAATGTATCAAATCGAACATATTTATGTATTCATATATCGAAAAACCAGTTATAAAAACAACCGTTAGAAAGATACAAGCAATACCTATTCTTATAATGTTGCTCAAAACAAAAGGAATTTTTTTTCTTTTAATATTTTTGAATATTGGAAGCAAATATATTAACTCTTGAAGCGCACCAATCGGACATGCAGAGCCGCAGAATCCTTTAGTGGCGATTATTGAAAGTATGCCGAAAAATATTAATGAGGCAACAAACTGTATGTGAAACTCCATCCAAAAAGGTTTTGTGGTTGCGCAAACGGGAGAAGGCGAGATAAAAAAAGAGGGAATAAAAGAGCTGAGTATTCCAAACAAAACGAAGGAACTCAACAATACAACAACTCTTAATCTTACCTTTAGTTTTCCCGTTAAAAGAAGGGCAACAGTAAGAATTGAAAAACCAAGAATTATGAAATTTTTCGGCGAAAAAAATAACAGCCAAAAAGATAACTGCTTTCCTGTTTGAGTTACCTCTTCTGCAAGCAAAAGAGCAGGAACCAAAAGGATAAGAAAGACATAAAGAATTTTTCTTTTTAACATTTTACTAGACTTTAGTTATAATTTATATTATTTGTATCCTACTTTAGCGTTGTTCACTGTTCTAAGTAACTTGTTTTAAAATTAAAAATAATATGATATAATATCTAACGCAAAATCCATGCCACACAAAATAAATCAGGAAAAAGGAAGGGAATTATAGGTAAAAAATAGCTTTAAATTGACAGATTTTGTTGAAAAAAGCAACATTTGACGAATTCAGCTTTCCCGACTTTAAGTTAATTGACAGAAGATTTATGTTTAAGCAATTGCTAAAATTTTTTTAATACTTTTTATATTAGGTTTTATTATTCCTTTATTAGTAATTAATCCAGAGACAAGGCGGGCAGGTGTAATATCGAAAGAATAATTTATAACCCGACTTCCCGGATTAGAAATCATAACTTTTGAAAAATTTTTGTTGTGTAATCCATAAGCGTATTTAACCTCATTACCACTTCTTTCTTCAATAGGCACATTCTTAATATCAAGGCTGGGGTCAAACGAAGAAGTAGGCAAGGCAACAAAGAAGGGGATTTTATTATCACTTGCCGCTAATGCGGTTTTGTATGTACCAACCTTATTAATGACATCCCCCCTTAACGTGGTCCTGTCGGAACCGACAATCACTACGTCAACCAAGCCTTTACACATTACATATCCTCCCGCATTATCGGTTATGACCGTGTGAGGAATATTCATTTGTTTAAGCTCCCAGGCAGTTAAAAGAGATCCCTGGTTTCTGGGTCTTGTTTCTTCTACCCAGACATGGAGATTAATGCCCTTTTTATATGCTTCATAAATTGGAGAAGTTGCCGTACCGTAATCTATACACGCCAGCCATCCGGCATTACAATGAGTAAGAATGTTCAAACATTTTAATTTCTTCTTTATATATATTTCTTTAAAGACTTTGTATCCATACTCTCCTATTTTTTTACACTCATGTATATTTTCTAAAGCAAGTCGGTTTGCCTCTTTTGAAAGAACATGAATACACTTTTCAATTAAGAAATTATCAACACAACTTTTTTCTCTCGATTTAAACGGTAACTGGCTCGAAAAAACATTGAGCTTTATGGACCGAAAAACCAAATCTATAACATAAGATAAATTAATAGCCGTAGGTCGGGATTTTTTAAGAACATCCGCTTTATTAAAAATATATCTTTTAAATTTTGTAAAATTGTTTTTATGAAGTGTTTGTCCTTCGATTGCGGCAAGGTATAAACAATAAGCAGCAGCAATCCCAATCAGCGGAGCACCCCTGATAGCCATGTTTTTTATTGCACGAATAATCTCATCTGATTTTTTAAAAGATAGGATTTCAAACCTGAATGGCAACAAATTTTGATTTATGACCTTAATAACGCACGGGCTTTTAGAATCCTGCCATATGGTGATGTAATATTTTTTGTTTACAAGCATGATTAATTATGTTAGATTTTTTAAGATGTAAAGAATGATAAATGTTAAATGATAAATGTTAAATGATAAATTAATAACTGAAGCAAAGTTCTAATAATAATTAGTATTTACAATTTAATGTTTAATATTGTTACTCCTGACTCGTGCATTAGTTCTGAAATTGAAATATAGTATTAAGAAAATAGAATAAAAAATTAAAAACAAGTCACAAAACACATATTAACCACCTTTTCATTTAACATTTATCATTTAACATTAAATTATTGTTATCCGCTGATAAGGATTGAAATTTATAGTATGTTATGTTAATTTTAAATTTAAACCGTAGAATTTATACTTGATAAAAAACGCAAAAATAATAACAGTACTATGTTTATCATTTTTTGCTGCAGGTATTGATATTAACGTTATTAGCATTTCTCTGCCGACAATAGGAAAACATTTTGGGAGCTCCCCAGCGGACATATCTGCTGTAATGTGGGTTTATTTTCTTGTTTTAACAGTATTGCTTATGCCGATTGGTAAACTGGGAGATTTTTTTGGTTTTAAAAAGATTTTTGTCTTCGGGGGCGTAATTTTTCTAACAGGCTCCTTGTTGTGCACACTTGCTACATCGGTTAACACGCTTGTAATATTTCGGATTTTCCAGGGAATAGGAGCCTCGGTCATTTTTACTACTGTTCCAGCTGTTATTTCGGGTTATTTGCCGGAAGAAATCAAAGGAAAAATATTCGGATTTACCTATGTTTCTGTTGCTATGGGAGGAGTATTTGGGAGAATATTAAGCGGATTTGTAATTGAAAACTTTGGATGGAAAGCCTTGTTTTTAACAAGTACGCCAGTAATTTTAAGCATGTTTGTGGTTCTTTTCCGTAAACCTGGTTTTGGTGGTGAAAATAATATGCGAAAAAAGCCGCTTGACTTTAGTCCTGAGTTTAGTTTTGAAGGTAATAATAACGGGGCTGTAATAGAAAAACAAAATATGATTGGTTTAGGAAAGCAAGTATTTGATGCACTGATAATTTTTATTGTACTTTTTTCGACACTTTTACTGATTAATAAAGCGAGCAGTAGTTTAAACAGCTCAATTAAATGGTTGTTTTGTTATCTGGGTGTATTATTATTATGTTACATTGTAGCCCTAATGTATCGGATATGTAGAAAAAGAAAACAGTTAAAAGAAGACAAAACTAAAGTCAGGCTTAAGTTGCAAAGGGCATTACCAGAATCAAAAAAATTCAGTTCAAAACATTCATTAAACTTACAAACAGGACAAAAAAAAACAACCGAACTAAAGTCAGGAATTTCAGAAAAAATAACAAGCAGATATTTCGATTTCAAAATTTTTAGAGATAAAAAACTTTTATTATCGGTAATTTCATTCTTTTTACTATATATTATTACAAACGGTGCAATCTTTACTTTCCCGTTTTATTTGTCCTACCAACAAAAAATTGACCTTATAGACGTAGGCCTAATTATGGCAATACCGTCGTTATTTCAGGTTGTTTTTGGTCTGATATCTGGTTTTATTTCTGACAAGAAAAAAGAATATAGTTTAGTTATATGTTTAATTGGCTATGTCATGATTTTATTATCATTTATGTCGTTTGTAATGTTTAAATCAATGTTACTAACTGTTATATTTTTAATGGTCTATGGAGCGGGAATAGGAAGTTTTGTTCCCTCAAACACTAAAATCGTAATGTCACATTCGTCCGCAAGCAATAGAGGAATAATATCAGGAATGATGAACACGGTTAACAGACTGGGTTCTTCTTTTGGTGTTTTTTTGTTTGGGGTTTTGATGATTTTTTTGGGTGACCGGCATAACGCTGTTGATTTTCAAATCGAGGGAAGTCAACTTTTAGAGTTTAGCGTAACTGATTTGGGTTTTAGCGGAATTTTTATTTTCGGGGTTATTATCACTTTTGTTGGGCTTATTTTACAGGTAATAATAAACGTAACAAAGACAATTAAAAATTAAAAAATTAATAATTAAAAATAAAAATTATAAATTAATAATTAAAAATAAAAATTATAAATTAATAATTAAAAATAAAAATTGAAATTACTGAAAGTCAGGCGGGAAGGCTTAAAGCTTAAAAACCGTTAAAACGGTTATCATATCTTTTAATTAACTTAAACCCACGGTTGAAACCATGGGCTGGATTTTTTATTCTGTAAACTAAAAAAACGGTTATCATATCTTTTAATTAATTTATACCCACGGTTGAAACCGTGGGCTGAATTTTTTATTCTCTAAACCAAAAAAACGGTTATCATATCTTTTAATTAACTTAAACCCACGGTTGAAACCGTGGGCTGGATATTTAATTCTGTAAACCAAAAAACGGTTATAATATCTTTTAATTAATTTATACCCACGGTTGAAACCGTGGGCTGAATATTTAATTCTGTAAACCAAAAAACGGTTATCGTATCCTTTAATTAATTTATACCCACGGTTGAAACCATGGGCTGAATTTTTTATTCTCTAAACCAAAAAAACGGTTATCATATCTTTTAATTAACTTAAACCCACGGTTGAAACCGCGGGCTGGATATTTAATTCTGTAAACCAAAAAACAATTATCGTATCCTTTAATTAATTTATACCCACGACTGAAAATCCTAACTAAAGTCAGGGAGGCAGGCAGGGTTGAAACCATGGGATGAATTTTTTAACCGAAAGTCAGGCAGGGTTGGGACATTTGTTAAGAATGCCTTAGGTAGATTCTAAATGTAGTTCCCGGTCCGACGTTATCAGACAATCTTGAGGGGCTTTGAACGGTGATTTTTCCGTTATGGGTATCAATGATTTGCTTTACGAGAGTTAACCCAAGACCCGTTCCCTCTATTCCCTTTTGTCTTATTAAGGATGAGCGGTAAAAATCACGAAAGACATTTTTTAGCTCATCCTGGGGTATTCCAATGCCATCGTCGCATATCTCTATAATTGTTTCTCGGAAAGTTGAATAGAGAATGATTTCAATTTTACCGCCATTATTTGTGTATTTAACCGAATTTCCGATAAGATTTGACAAAGCTAAACGAAGAAGCTCTCTATCTCCCATGATTTTTTTTAGATATGTTCTTTTGTCGGAAAAGAAGAGCATTATATTTTTGGCATCCGCACTGATTTTCTTTTGCTCAATAATGTATGAGATAATTTCTTCGATATCCGTTTCTTCTTTTGTAATAGTGTCAAGCAATTTCAGCTTGGATATTTGTAGGACATCATTTATAATTTGTATAGCCTCGTCAGAGCGCTTACGTGCTTTTTGTATCCTTTCCTCGATTACCGGAGAAACAGGACCTAAAAATTTTCCTATAATCAGGTCTAAATATGACTGAACAGCAACTATAGGCGATTTAATTTCGTGCACAATACCCATGGTATATTTTTGCTTTGCTATTTCAGCTTCGTTAAGTTTATCCAGCGCAAGTTTCAAATCCTGTTCGCGTTTGTATAATTCATGAGCAATGGTGTTTGCAAAGAAAATACCACCAAAGATCATTATCATAAAGACAAAAGAATAGATTAACAAAAAATAGGGATTGTCATACAAGGGAAATTCATATAGTCCAACTATTGAATAATGAAAAAAAACACCGTAGTATTCCAGAACAGAAATGGTAAAGAAGCAAGCGAGCAAAACGCCGAACATAAGAAAAACGACCGGGCCCGGAAGAATCATAGAACCGATAATTCCATGTAATATAAAAAGCAGAGCGAACGGGCTTTCAATATTTCCGGTGAAGTATGTTATCAGATAAAGAGCAACGATGTCAAAAATTATTTGGATTAAGGCAAAATGAAGCGGGTTAAACTTCTCTACATCACACTCTGACGGTTTGAATTTTAAGTTTTTATAAATTTTTCTGAAAGATATGTTATAAAAGAGGACAGAAAAACTAATTATAGGCAGTGCAACAATCTGTGTCGTATTTAATCGTAACTGAGGAACAGATAACAGAAAAACATATAGAATTACAAGAGCTAAAACAGCCAAATAACGGATTTTAATAAACCACAAATTTCTTCTGTTTAGGAATGACCATAACGCATCATAGTTATAGGTATATTTAGGAACTAAATTCATAGCAATTGATTATTTACTTCGCTTTACTATAACCTGCCCCGCCTCATCCTTCCCCGTAATCCAGGGATACCCTAGTAACTATTTTATAAACCGGCCTCTTTTTGTATAGTGCGTATGTAGTAATTTATGGGAAATGTGTCCGCAAGGTCCATCAGTAAGAAATTTTTCATAGAGCATCGTAATATGGGGATTTTTATGTGATTTTCTAACTTCAAGAGATGCATCTTCCGAATAGATTGCCTCAGCTCTTTTTTTCCTGATTTCCGGAGTAGTAGGAATTGGTTGCCCGCCCCCGCCAAGGCATCCACCCGGACAAGCCATAATTTCAACAAAGTGTACATCCTTTAACATGCCGGACTTAAGCATTTCCATAACCTTTTTTGCATTAGCAGTACCGTGTGACACAATAAATCGGAAATCAATTCCTTCTAAAAATTTCCACTCTTTTAAACAATTTTCCAGTTTAATTGACGCCTGTCTTATTCCTTCGAATCCGCGTGCCGGGGTTATGTTTAGTCCCTCAAATGGAACTTCCCGTCCTGTAACAATTTCGTAAACGGTTCTGAGGGCAGCCTCCATTACACCTCCTGTAGCACCGAATATTAATCCCGCCCCGGAAGCATCACCAAAAGGACTGTCAAAATGAGACTTTGGCATTTCAGGAAGCCATATACCGGCTTCTTTAATCATTTTAGCCATTTCCCGTGTTGTTAAACCATAATCGACATCTTTATAACCGGAAGCATTCATTTCGGGTCTATTACATTCAAATTTCTTTGCAGAGCATGGCATAACGGCAACCGAAACAATATCCTTTGCATCAATACCAACCTGTGCTGCATAGAATGTTTTCAACACAGCGCCAAACATCTGCTGGGGTGATTTTGCCGTGGATAAATAATCCAGATATTCAGGATAGAAGTGTTCAATAAACGTAACCCAGCCGGGCGAACAAGAAGTAAATTGCGGTAGTTTCACAGTTTTATCTTTTTCTACCAGTAATTTTTTTAAGCGAAGCAACAACTCTGTACCTTCTTCCATAATTGTTAAATCTGCCGCAAAATTGGTATCGAAGACAGCATCAAACCCAATTCTTCGTAAAGCTGTATTTAATTGAAAAGTCATAGAGTTTCCAGGCTCAAGATCGAATAATTCTCCTATAGAAGCTCTTGGAGAAGGTGCGGTTTGAATCACAACATGCTTATTTGGGTCATCGATTGCTTTCCAGATTTCATCTGAGGGATCGCTGCTGTGAAGAGCTGCGGTTGGGCAGCGGTTAATACACTGTCCGCAACTTATACAGATTACATCAGCCAGGGGTTTATCTAAAAATGTTCCTATACGGGTTTTATCTCCCTTGTCAACCGCTTCTAAAACGCCAACCTCCTGTAAATCTATACAGGTTCTTACGCATCTTTTGCACAATATACACTTACTCATATCTCTGATTACCGCAGTACTTGACTTATCGACCTCATATTTTGGTTGTGATACGTGTCCAAAAGTATAGCTGTCAACCCCGTATTCTTGGGCAAGAGACTGAAGCTCGCAGTTGCCATTCCGGACACAGGAATAACATTCTCCGGAATGTTCGCTTAAAAGCAAATCAATAATATGTCTTCTTGCAGTTCGCACCTGTGGTGTTGATGTTTTAATTTTAAGGGGAGAAGTAATTGGAAAAGCACAGGCGGCCTGAAGGGTCCTAAAACCTTCTACCTCAACGACGCAAACCCTGCATACTCCGGCAATGCATAAATCAGGATGGTAACAGAGCGTAGGAATATGTATCTTATTTCTTTTACAAGCCTCGAGAATTGTAATTCCGAATGGTACGGATACCTTTTTCTCGTTAATTTCAATACTAATTGTGCCGCCAACCGTACTTATATCGCTGTTCTTAACGGGGGTTACAGCCAGACCCTTTTGGCTAACGGGGGCACGGGATTCTTTTGAATTCATAGTTTATATTATGTAATAAGTGAAAAATTTTCTAAAATCGTTAAAAAGGGATTCGGACTTGATTGTCCAAGACCGCACTTTGAAGATAATTGCATCGTCTTTGCAAGGGATTTTAAGCTATCAATATATTCTTTCTTGTAATTTCCGGATTTGAGCATTTTTACACCCTCCAGAAGTTTGACGTTTCCAGCCCTGCAGGGTGTACACTGACCGCAAGATTCTTCGGTGAAGAACTCCATGAAATTTTCAAGAACCTGAAGCATGTTTCTATCCTTGTTAAAAATCATTATCGAGCCGCCCGTAGAAGCATCTTCATAAGCAAGCTTCCTGTTGAATTGGTTTTCAGGAATGCAAACACCGGAAGCTCCTCCAACCTGAACCGCTTTTGTTTCTTTAGCTCCGACAAGAACCAGTAGCTCATTAATAGTTGTTCCCCAGCGAAGCTCGTAAACACCTGGGTTTTTGCAGTCTCCAGATACCGAAAATAATTTTGTTCCTGTAGATTTATTTGTGCCGAACTTGCTGTACCACGAGCCCCCCTTTAAAACAATGTGAGGAACAGCACATAGGGTTTCAACATTATTTACGGACGTAGGTCTTCCATTAAAACCAGTGTTAACAGGATAAGGAGGGCGATTTCTTGACTCTCCTCTATGTCCCTCTAAAGATTCAATCAAGGCAGTCTCTTCTCCGCAAACATAAGCACCTGAACCTAATCTTATTTCTATATCGAAACTGAAATTTTCATTTCCCATAATTTTACTTCCAAGTAGATTTTCCTTTTTTAAATCTTCAAGATACTCCTCGAGATTGTCTTTCATATACTCGTATTCACCCCGTAGATATACTATTCCCTGTTTTGCCCCTATTGTAAATCCACCGATTATCATTCCGTCAAAAAGAAGTTCCGGATATTCGGTAAGCAATACCCTGTCCTTAAATGTACCCGGCTCACCCTCATCCGCGTTGCACACCAAAAATTTTTCGCTTCCCTTTGCAGCTGCGGCAAGCATCCACTTCATAGAAGTCGGGAAACCGGCACCACCCCGGCCCTTTAACTTTGATTCTCTTAGTTCATATAGGATATTTTCACGGCCGATTTCAAACGCCTTTCTTATTCCTTGTCCACGTTCATATTGCGAGAAAATTACCGGTCCGGTTCTTTGTTGCTTAGTTACTTTATTCATTTGTTATTTTGTTCAATTAAATAAGGAAAAATTTTCAGTTGCACGTTCTTGGATTACAGCATTCATCCTTACGAATGTTAAAATATTCATTTTAGTAAAAAGATATCCCGATTAGCCGGGATAATAAAAAATTAATAACAAAAACAGGCAACATCTATATTAATATTACTAAATTATGTAAACTGTATTATATTTGCTATATAGAAATTTAGGATAAAAAAGTCCTCATAAAAAACGCTAATAATATATATTTAATAAACAACATTTTAATATGAACGCTGTTTTGCATTTGTTTTTTTAAACATAGTTATTAAATTAGGATATAAAGACCTTTTTATCTTTTATGTCGTTTTTATATTCCAAATCAAGCGAATATATCATCAGAGCACTTGTATACCTATCTAACTTTGATAAGGAAGAGTATATAATGATAAAAAGTATTTCGGAACACACCAATATTCCACATCCTTTTTTGTCCAAGATATTTCAGAAACTTGCTGCCAAAAAATGGATTATTTCCAAAAAAGGAAAACGTGGAGGAGTAAAACTTATAGCAGACAGCAGCAAGCTTACATTGATGGATATTATAGAATGGAGCGATGGTGTAAAAGATTTTTCTCAGTGTATATTTGGAGACAGGGAATGTGGGGATATAATACCAAAACACGATAATTCTGTATGGTACCCGGAAAAACAGAGCAACTGTATTCTATATGATAAATGTAACAGGTTTAAAGCTGCAATTATAGATTTTTTTAGTAATACAACTATATCGGAATTCAAAGAACATAATTCCTTATTCAGGCAGTAGATAATATATAACACACATATATAAACAATGAAAATAAAGAAAATAACAGCAAGAAGTATTCAATCACAATTGATTTTATACTTTAGTATTGCCATAATAATACCGACGATAATTACAAGTGTGATAGGAACTAAATTAATTTACAATCAAATCATACGTCAGGCCGAGATGAAAACACTTTCAGACTTAAACTCTGCAAGAGAGATCTATAACAACAAGATTTTAAGCATTGAAAGCATAGCAAGACAATCGGCGGCAAGAAGCTTTATAGTTTCTTCTGTTATCGCCTATCAGAGGGACACACTTCAAAAAGACCTTTTTGAGATTCTTACAAGAGAGAAACTGGATATTTATACAATAGTTGATACAAAGAAAAAAGTTATTTGCCGGGGACGTAATCCTGTTTTATATGGGGATACAATAAATGATATTTTTGTTGACAGGGTGCTTTCTTCAAGAGAGCCAGTTTCAGGAACAGATATAGTTTCAGCAGAATATTTAATGAAGGAATCACCCGAATTAGTAAAGCAGGCAGAAATGAAAATAATTCCTACGGAAAAATCGAAACCACACTCAACAGACAGCTTGGTTTTAGAAACAAGAGGAATGGTATTAAAGAGCGCCGTACCTATATTTGACAGAAACAACAACATGATTGGAATTCTTATAGGGGGAGTTTTACTGAACAAAAACTTTGAAATTGTAAATAAAATTAAGCATATCGTTCACGAAGAAGAAATTTATCGCGGCAAAGAAATGGGAACGGCAACAATTTTTAATTGTGACGTTAGAGTGTCCACAAATGTTAAGAACAATGACGGCAGTTATGCAATCGGAACTCTTGTTTCTGACGAAGTCTATAATACCGTAATTTCAAAGGGTGAAAGGTTTATAGGGGATGCATTTGTTGTAAACGCTTGGTACATCGGCGCTTATGAACCGATTAGAAATATTGATAACAATATTGTCGGCGTTTTATATGTAGGCTTATTGAAAGAACCATTTGACGATTTGATGCAAAATACAATTTTAATATTTATCGGTATTGCGGTAGGGGCTATTGTAATTATTATTGTTGTCGCAATATTACTTGCCCGGAAAATTGCTGCTCCATTAAAAAAACTGGAAAATGTAGCTCAAAAAGTAGCTGATGGAAACTACAATGAGACCTTCAGTTTAAAAAAAGCACCCAGAGAGGTTGAAAACCTTGCATCCTCACTTAATAAAATGGCAATAGAGCTGGAGAGTGAAAAAAACGAGCTGGAAAAATGGGCAAATACTCTTGAAGAAAAAGTTCAGGAACGAACCGAACAGTTGAAGAAAATTCACAATCAATTATTCCGTTCCGAAAAGCTGGCTTCTCTTGGAAAACTTGCCGCAGGAGTTGCTCATGAGATTAATAATCCCCTAACGGGAGTTTTAACAAATGCAAGTTTATTGCTTGAAGACATGGAAGAGGGAGACCCAAAACGAGAAGATGCGGAAATTATAGTAAAAGAAACCATAAGATGCCGAGAAATTGTAAAACGTCTTCTGGATTTTGCCAGGCAAACCAAACCGCAAAGAAAACTGGTAAACATAAATTCACTTATTGAAAATATTGTTTTACTTGTTAAGAACCAAACCTCTTTTAGGAATATTGTTATTGAAAAAAAGCTGCAGAGCAATTTACCCGAAATTGAAGTGGACAGCGATCAAATTCAGCAGGTTTTTGTAAATTTAATAATAAACGCCTCTGAAGCGATGCAAAAAGGAGGAAATTTATATATTGAATCAAAGCTGAGCGATGATAAAGACTATATCGAAATCAGATTTAAAGATACCGGTTGCGGTATATCAGAGCTAAACAAGCAGAAGATATTTGACCCGTTTTTTACAACAAAGGAACAAGGAACCGGTCTCGGATTATCAATCAGTTTTGGAATAATTGAGCGTCATTATGGTTCAATTAATTTGGAAAGTGAGCCGGGAAAAGGAACAGAATTTATTATTCATTTACCCGTGAGGATTACAGAATATGAGGAATGAGGCTGGTATATTTAAAGTATATAAAGGCTCTAAGGAAACAAAGAAAATACCGGATAAACAGAACTAAAACCCTTAATATAAATTAGATGAAGGCAAAAATACTAATAGTGGACGACGAACTTGTGATTTGCAGAAGTTGCGAAAAGATATTTACAAGGGCAGGACACGAGGTTGTTTACACAACATCCGGAAAAGAAGCTATACAAATTTTATCAATGCAGCCCGAAGATAAGCCATTTGATGTTGTATTCACAGACCTGAAAATGATGGATATAGGAGGAATGGAGGTTCTGCAGACCGTAAGACAAAAATATCCGGATACCCTTGTAGTAGTTATTACGGGATATGCTACCATAGCTTCTGCTGTTGAAACAATGAGATACGGGGCGTTTGATTATTTACCAAAACCATTTACTCCGGCCGAAATACTTGGAGTTCTCGAGAAGGCTCTTGAAAAAAGAAAAATCATACAAATTACTCAACATAAGTATAACTATATTACAGACACAGGATTTGAAGGAATGATAGGCAGAAGCTCAAGAATGTGTGAGGTATATAGCTTAATTCAAAAGGTTGCCCCAACCGATTCTACTGTTTTAATAGTAGGAGAAAGCGGTACGGGAAAAGATTTAACGGCAAAAGCAATTCACAAACAAAGTAACAGAAAGAATGAAAAATATTTTGCCGTTGATATTTCCACTCTGACGCCGACATTACTTGAAAGTGAGCTGTTTGGACACGTAAAAGGTTCTTTTACCGGAGCATACACAACCAAACAGGGTATCTTCGAAGTGGCAAATAATGGAACTATTTTTCTTGACGAAATAGGTAATTTATCAGTTGAAACACAGGCAAGGTTATTAAGAGTATTGCAAGAGAAGCAGATAATCCCGGTAGGCAGCACATCTGTTAAAAATGTTGATGTAAGGCTTATATTTGCCACAAACAAAAACCTGAAAAACCTTGTTGCCGAAGGGAAATTCAGAGAAGATCTATATTACCGTCTTAATGTTTTTCCGATTAAACTACCGTCACTTCGTGAGCGAAGAGAAGATATACCGGAACTTGTTATGTTTTTTTTAAAAAAGCATTGTGAAAAAGTAGGCAGAGAAATACCCTTTGTGCAGGTAGAATCGATGGATATATTGATGAATTATAACTGGCCCGGGAACGTAAGAGAGCTTGAACATACCATTGAAAGATTGGTAATTGTTGCAGAAGAAGACCAGATAAAACCGGTCCATATTTCTACAGCCCTGTATCACAGTGAATCAGCTATACAAATAGGAGTTCCAAAGGATATTTATGAGCTAAACACAATTAAGAAACAACTGAGAGAATCATCAATTTTTGAAATAGAAAAGTCGTTTGTGCTGGAAGCGTTAATAAGAAACGACTGGAATATATCCAGAGCAGCGCGTGACGTTAGCATGCAGCGTCCAAACTTTCAGGCATTGATGAAAAAATACGGAATAAACAAAGATGGTTAATAAGTCTTTACTAAAGTCAGGTATAGTATAGAATAAAATTTGTATAAAGCTATACTTGACTTTAGTCCTGGATTTAACAAAGTCTCAAAAACTTCTCACAAAAATATAAACCCCAAGTAAAACATTAACATATAATATATAACATATAACATATAACATATAACATAAAATTGAAAACACAGTAACCCCGACTTTCAGTCAACACTTTTGTCGCCTGGCACAAGATAGAAAACTACAAAAGTCTCAAAAACTTCTCATAAAAATATAATCCCCAAGTAAAACATTAACATATAACATATAACATATAATATATAACATAAAACTGAAAACACAGTAACCCCGACTTTCAGTCAAGACTTTTGTAGTCTGGCACAAGATAGAAAACTACAAAAGTCTCAAAAACTTCTCATAAAAATATAAACCCCAAGTAAAACATTATAATCCCTAAATTGAAAACACAGTAACCCCGACTTTCAGTCAAGACTTTTGTAGTCTGACCAAAGATTTGTTGAAAACCAAACCTGACTTTAGTATTGGCTTTAATCTTGACTTTAACCCTGACTTTCAGCAGTTGTAAAAAAATAATTTAACATTTTTAATTTAACATTACCGACTTAAGAGATCCTGAAACAAGTTCAGGATGACAGGATTAGATTAGTCCTGACTTTCAGTTGCAGGAGACGTATAAATAATTATACAGGCGTATAAAAATTTATACACAAAAGGTATTGTAATAAATGAAGTTTCTCCCCCGCCCCCCGGACTTTCAGTTGTCAGAAAAAAGGGAAATAACCATATAAATATAATTATTTTTATTGTTTCCCCAACTCTGACTTTCAGTTGGAGTAGATTTTCATTATAAGAAATTAACTTAGGAAGAAAAAAGTTAAAAATTGAAAAAGTACTGAAAAAGCTAAAAAAGTGGGAATTTTAGCTTTGGCACGGAAATTGCAACATAAATAGTAGAATGAAAGATAAAAAGAAAATAAAATTAATAAATTTAAATATAAGGAGAAATTAAAATGTTAAACAAGAAAATTTTAGTTGTAGACGACGAACAAACGGTATGTGACAGTATAAATAAAATTTTATCGAGAAAAGGATATACTGTTGAAAACTCATTAAATGCTGACGAAGCAATGAGTAAAATAAAGGAAACAAATTTCGACCTGGTTATTACCGATCTTATGATGCCAAAGACAAGCGGAATAGAATTACTTCAGATTATAAAAGAACACTATCCCGAGTTGGATGTAATTGTTGTTACGGGTTATGCCTCTATCGACACAGCCGTGAAGGCGACGAAACTCGGTGCCTCAGAATATCTTTCAAAGCCTTTTACCCCTGAGGAATTAACTACTATTTCAGAAAAAGTTCTCTCTAAAAAGAAAAACAAACCGACAATAATTACAGAAGCACCGGAAAAGAAAGAAGACTTAATAGACGTGGATCTTCCTTTCAGCGAGAGGGAAATTACAAAGGCAACCTCGAGAGATTACGTTGATACACTTTCTCGTTCTGATGTTCCGGTCGCAAGAACTCAAAAAAGGACAGCATTTTGTAACACCGGACAGAGAGAATGCAGACGCCTGGTAACCGAAGGAGTAGAGTGTGCTGGTGAATGTCCGATAATTAAAAAAGAGAGAGAAAGAGCTGCAAAAACAACAAAAGGAGTATTTCAAAAAACTAATGAATTAATAGATGTCGATATGCCGTTTAATTACTCTGAAGTTGAAAGATTAATTGGCGCCGAATACATTGATTGTCTGGATCATTCCGATTATCCCAGAGCAGCACTGTACGGAAAAAACACAGTTACAAGACACAGCGTTTTGGTTGTTGATGATGAACCGATTGTATGCCACAGCCTCAGGAGAATTTTAACAAAACAAAGCTGTGCGGTAGATGAAGTATTCGACGTTGATATAGCAACGCAAAAAATGAAAGAAAATAAATATGATGTTGTTTTTCTTGATTTAAAAATGCCTAAAAAAGACGGAATGGAAATTTTAAAATCCTTTAAGGAAGAATATCCCAATACACCTGTTATTATGATTTCAGGATTTGCTACAATAGACAAAGCAGTTGAAGCCACCAGACTCGGAGCGTATCAGTTTATTCCAAAGCCCTTTACCCCCGAGGAAATAAAGAACGTAACCGCAGAAGTCTTAGCCGGATAGAAACGAATAAATATTTATACACTAAAGAAGCCACCCAAATTCATGGGCGGCTTTTTTTATGTAGTAAGTTATTAGTCCTGTCTTTCGGTTTCTTTAAATAAATAATTTAACATTTATAATTTAACATTTATCATTGTCTCTGCGTCTTTGCGTTGAATCTTTCTATTTTTAATTATTAATTATTAATTTTTAATTGTCTCTGCGTCTTTGCGTCACTGCGTTGAATATTTCTATTATTAATTTATAATTTAACATTTATAATTTAACATTGGAAAAAATTATTTATATTGATTTAATAATAAATATTCTATAATTTTATTTAGGACAAAACGGTCTTATTATCTTATATATACATTACTTGAAAAACCGCAGAGCTAAAGAATATATTCACCTCATAAAAAAAGACAAAAAAACCTGTACTATCGAATGAAAACAATTATATTGGGAATGGGAAATACACTATTGTGTGACGATGGTATAGGTATTATTGCCAAAAGATATCTCGAAGAAAAAATAACCACCGATTGTATTTCTGACTCTAGTATCCTTTCTTTTGCCGAGACTTCGTGGGGCGGCTTTGGAATAATTGACATTCTTAAAGATTATGATTATGCAATAGTTATTGATTCGATAAAACACACGGGAGAAAAAAAAGCATCTGTAGGTCATATTCATCATTTTCAAGCAGGAGACCTGCTTCACACCCTCCGTCTAAACTCATATCATGATATTAATTTTATCACAGCAACAAAAATCGCTGATTCAATGGGATATAAAATTCCAAATACTATCGACATTTTAGCAGTTGAGATAGAGAACAATTATACAATTTGCGAAAATCTCACGGATATTATTAGAAAAGCAATAGGGGAATGCTCTAGAAAAGTAATAGAACTTTTAGTAAAAAAGAATGTACTTGATGATATAAAAATTAATTACGAAAATTTTGAAACAGTTGTAGAAAACGAAACCTTAAAAAAATATTACCAGCTTGATTTTCAGCCAGTAGAATATAGTATATAACATATAATTTATAATATAATGAAAATTGAAAACATTAAAGTTCCGGGAAAACTTTCTAAAAAAGAGGAAGACCTAAGGGAGTCTTTTTTAAGGCAGCTTGAGGTTGTGCCTAACAGCGAAAAGATAAAAACATGCATACAGTGTGGTACATGTACAGGTTCCTGCCCCGTATCGTATGCAATGGATATATCACCGAGAGAGCTGATAGCACTTTTCAGGGCTGGGGATCTTGAAACAATTTTAAACAGCAAAACAATCTGGGTATGTGCTTCCTGTTATGCATGTCAAACAAGATGTCCTGCACTAATCAAGATTACCGATATTATTTATGCTCTTAAACGTCTTGCCATGGAAAAAGAAATATATCCCCCGAATTTTCCCGTTCATTCACTCTCTGAATCTTTTGTTAAAATAATGAACCAATTCGGCCGGCTTCACGAAGCAAGACTTCTGGTTTATTACTTTTTAAAGACAAACCCCGCGAAACTATTTAGTTTTATGCCCCTTGGTCTAAGAATGGCAAAAAAGAAACGAATTGGATATACTGCATCTAAGATTAAAGATTTGGAAAATTTTAAAAAGATAATTAAAAAAGCCGAGTTGAGTGATATGCCAAGAGAAGTAATAGAGAAAGCATATCTTGAAAAAACTGTCGGATACAGCGCAGTTGAAAAAGATACAGTTCTTGAATCGAAAAAATAACCTGACTTTAGTTGTGTGTTTAAAGTGATATATATATATTTAAAAAACAAAATTTACTCCTTAATAATTTTTCCGAAGGAACAACTTAACTAGATAAATATGGATTATACTTATTACCCGGGCTGCAGTTTAGAATCTGCACACAGTAGCTACAGCGACTCTGTTAAAAAAGTCTTTAACCACCTTGATTGTAATCTGATAGAACTTGAAGACTGGAATTGTTGCGGGGCAACCGCTTATATGTCCGTTAAAGAAACTGTGGGTTTTGCTATATCGGCAAGAAATCTTGCTCTTGCCGAAAAGCACAAAAGAGATCTAGTAGCACCCTGCAGTTCTTGCTATACTATCCTGGCAAAAACAAACAGATACCTTAAGGAATTACCGGAGTTCCACCAAACTATAAACGAGTGTTTAAAAGAAGCAAACCTAACATATAATCTCTCGGTGAACATAAGACATCCTCTTGACGTACTTATGAATGATATCGGCATAGAAAAAATTAAACAGAAAGCAAAACATAATTTAAACGGTCTTAAAATCGCTAACTATTACGGATGCCAGATAGTACGGCCCGAAAGAGGTTTCGACGACAGGGAAGAACCGATGTTAATGGATGATTTATTTGAAGCACTTGGAGGTGTTAATATTTATTTTCCCTTTAAAGTGAAATGTTGCGGCGGAATGTTGATGACTACCTATGAAGACGTAGCAATTAAGTTATCAAAAGAAATTATCGCCTCTGCGGTTGAAAACAGAGCGGACTGTATTGTTACAACGTGTCCCCTCTGCCAGATGAACCTGGAAGCATATCAGGACGTAATAAACAAAGAGTACAAAACAAATTATAATATGCCTATTTTATTTTTTACTCAAATTATGGGACTTGCATTTGGTTTTAATAATAAGGAACTCGGAATTGACAAGCTTCTTATTGACAGTGAAAAATTCAGCGACCTGGTTATAAAATAAAAAACACTATATTATATATAATTTATTACAACAGAAAAATGGAAAATGAAATGAGGAATCAACCCGATCCTAACATTACGGAGAAAGAAAAATCAGGAAACGGAGAAGTAAGAATTGGTTTTTTTGTATGCCACTGCGGTGTAAATATTTCATCAATCGTTAACGTAGCCGAAGTAAGAGATTATGTGGCATCAATCCCCGGAGTCGTAGTTTCACAGGATTATAAATTTATGTGTTCTGATCCCGGGCAGGATTTGATAGTTAGAGCAATAAAAACACAGAAACTTAACCGCGTGGTAGTTGCCGCCTGCTCACCTCTGATGCACGAGCTTACTTTCAGAAATGCGTGTGAAAAAGCGGGAATTAACAGATTTTTATTTCAAATGGCAAATATTAGAGAGCATTGTGCCTGGGTACATGACGATAAAGAAGCAGCAACAATAAAAGCAAAAGCACTGGCACATGCAGCGGTTAGCCGTGTTGCTTATCAAAGTCCACTTGAGATTAAGCGTGAAAAAATAAATAAAGATGTTCTTGTTGTGGGTGGCGGTATAGCGGGAATACAGGCATCGCTTGAAATAGCAGATGCAGGACATAACGTCTATCTTGTGGAAAGGGAAGCGTCAATAGGTGGAAAAATGGCATTATTTGACAAAACCTTTCCAACACTCGATTGTTCTGCCTGTATTCTAACCCCGAAAATGGTTTCAGTAGGTCATAGAGAAAACATTAAACTTTTTTCGTGGAGTGAAGTCGTTTCTGTTTCGGGATATCTGGGTTCTTACAAGGTTAAAGTCAAAAAGAGAGCAAGATATGTTGATCCGGAAAAATGCACGGGTTGCGGGCAATGCTGGAGTCACTGTCCGGCAACGAAGTTTCCTTCAAGAAGGCAAATTATAATAGGTAAAGATACTTTAATAAATGAAAAAAGATAGAGTTTAATACATTAAACAAATTACCTAATATGTGAAACATCAAGCAGAACCTTACTATGAAAATGACAATAGAAGAAATCGTTAAAATATTAGACTGCACAAAACTTACAAGAGACGAAGACTTATTTGTTAGAGATATTAGTCTTTGCTTTGCTTCCGATTTAATGAGCGACGTTTTGAGGTTTGGAAAAGCAGAAACACTGTTATTAACCGGAATTACTAACAATCAGGTTCTGCAAGTTGCCGAAATAATGGACTTGAAAGGAATTGTTTTTGTAAGAGGAAAAAAACCGGATGAGAATATAATTAAAAAAGCAGAGGAGAGAAAATTACCTTTATTGACAACCAATAAATCACTTTTTGATACTTGCGGAATCTTATATCAAAACGGACTTAGAGAAGGAGTTAAGATATAACAGCGACGAATGAATAATGAACAAAGTTTAATTTATAATCAGTTGTTTGAAATAAAAGGCGGTAATTTTATTGATGCCGGCTCAGCATCGGTAAATGTGAAAAAAACACTAAAGCTGATCGGAATACCATCTGAAATAATTTACAGGGTATCGATTTGTTGCTATGAAGCAGAGATGAATATTATAATGTATGCATACCGGGCAACCCTTGATTTTTCAATAACACCGGATAAGGTTGTATTGAAATTTAATGATGAAGGCCCGGGAATTAAAGATATTGAGCTTGCAATGAAAGAAGGATATTCTACGGCAACCAGCGAAATGAGAGAAATGGGATTCGGGGCCGGAATGGGATTACCGAATATAAAAATGAACTCTGATGAATTTTATATTGAATCGGAAGAGAACAAAGGAACAAAACTTTTTATCGGAATATTTATTGATCGGAAACCAAACAATCATGATAAATCTGGAGAAATTACTTGAGGACATTAAAAATAGAAGATTGAGACTAAACTAAAGTCAGGCCTGATGGAAAACACAGATAAATATGGACACTCAATTTATTTTGATTCTGAAAAATGTATCGGCGATATGGCGTGTTTGAAAGTATGTCCTACAGAAGCAATCAGAATCAGAAATAAAGTTGCTGTTATGCTCAAAGATAAATGTATTGATTGCGGTGAATGTGTGAAAGTGTGCAGGTCAGAAGCAATAGTTCCACTGACTAATACCTTTAAAGACTTTTCCAAGTTCAAGTATACAGTTGCCATACCCTCAATTACTTTATATACTCAATTTGAGAAAAACATAAAGCCGCCACAAATTTTATCTCTTCTTAAAAAAATAGGCTTTGACGAGGTTTTTGATTTATCACAAGCCTCAATTACAGTTTACAGAAGTATTGAAAAATATCTCCAGTCTTCAAACGTTAAACCTTTAATTTCACCCTTTTGCCCAACGGTTGTTAGGTTAATTCAGACCAAGTATCCCGAACTACTCTCACATTTATTGCCGATAATATCCCCGTTAGAACTTATAGCAAGTGTGGTTAAAAGTCAAATTTCCAAAAGGACCGGTCTAAAGAATGAAGAAATAGGAATTATTTATATTACACCCTGTCCATCAAAGACAATATTGATTTTGCAAAAACTTGCTTATACAAACCAAGGAAAACCCTGTATCGATGGAGCAATTCCAATTTCGGAAATATATCCGCTTCTCATGCGTTTAGTCAATCAACCGGTTACACATACAACGCAGTGTGAACACTATGACATAAATGGGTTTGGTTTGAAATACGGAAGTCTCGGTGGCTTGACTTCTATGCTTGAAAATGACAACTGTATTGCTGTTTCCGGAGTGAATAATATTATTTACATTCTTGAAGATATCGAACGCGGTAAACTTAGAAATGTTGACTTAGTCGATATGCATGCCTGTATGGAAGGATGTCTCGGAGGAACAATGGTTGTTGAAAATGCTTATATTGCAAGAAGCAGACTTAATGCTTTAATTAGATATTATGGAGACAAAAAACCACCCATCGGTAAAAAGGACTATTATGAGAATAGAAATATATATGATGAGAATATTTATAAACCGCAACCGATTAAACCAATTGACATAAACATAAGAAACGCAATTGCTAAAGTGGTAAAACAAAAAGAAATATATAAACAGTTGCCCCAAATTAACTGTGGTGCATGTGGGTGCCCGTCTTGTCTGGTTTTTGCAGAAGAAGTGGTGCAGGGAATATTAAAACTGGAAAATTGTGTTGCACCTGACTTTACTAAAGTCAAGAGTTTAGATAGCTCTCCACAGCCAAGAGAACAACAACCGAAAAAAAAGGAAGCAGAAAAAACAGAGGATCCGGGAGATACCCCGTTAAACAACATAAGTTTATATTCAATAAACCATTAAAAAAACAGCATAACTAAAGTCAAGTATCAGACCATAATGAAAGTTAAAGAATTAGTTGAAAAATATAGTTTAGAAGAATTAACAAAAATGTTCCAACCGGAAAGGGAAATTTCCGGAGGGTATTCCGGAGATCTTTTGAGTGACGTTATTGCTAACGCCAAAAAAGACAATATCTGGATAACAATGCAAACACATTTAAACATCGTAGCAGTAGCAACCCTTAAGGAAATTGCAGTCATTGTTATTGTAATGAATAAAGAAGTGCCCCCGGAGACATTAAAAAAAGCAGAAGAAGAGCAAATTACAATTTTAAAAACCGAGCTAACCTCTTTTCAGATAAGCGGGAAAATATATCCGGAAATTCTATGAAGAATAATGGCACGGCTAATAAAAGCAGATATACATATTCATACATGTTTGTCACCCTGTGCAGACGTTACTCAGTCACCCTTGAGAATTGTGAGGCAGGCACATATAAAAGGGTTAAATATGATTTTTATAACAGACCATAATACGATGCAAAACGCAGAAGCTGCCATAAAAGCAAACTATAATCAAAGAAGAAAAGATGGTCTCAACGAAGTAAATGACCAGACAATAAACGTATTCCCGGGAATGGAAATTACAACAAAAGAAGAAGTACATTTACTTGCCCTGTTTGAGAAAATTGATTCTGCGATTGAAGTTCAGCAAGAGATTAACAAAGTATTGCCTGACGCAATAAGCGATAAGGAAAAAAACATGCAAGTACTTGCTAACGAATTAGACGAAGTAGAAGGATTTTACCATAAATCCTTATTTAGTTCGGTTGGTTTATCTCTTGATGAAACCATACAACTGATTCACCAAAACAAAGGAGTAGCAATCGCGGCACATATTGATAGACCTACTTTTTCTATAATTAGTCAGCTTGGATTTATACCAGAAAATTGCAAACTTGACGCTCTTGAGATTTCTCCGAACAGAAGTATTGAACAAGCGAAAAAAGAATATCCGGAGTATGCAAATAAATACAAATTCGTGAAAGGTTCTGATTCACACTCGCTAAACATTATCGGGACCGCATATACGGAGTACTATTCAGAAAATAACAGTTTCAACAATTTTGTAAATTATTTGTATAGCCACAAGAATGGATGATATTTCATTACATATACTTGACATAGCAGAAAACAGTATAAACGCTAGCGCAAAAAATATTGAAATTTTGGTCGAGGAAAACTTTAAAGATGATTTATTTACACTAGAAATAAAAGATGACGGAAAAGGAATGAATAAAGCAATGCTTGAAGAAGTAACAGACCCGTTTGTAACAACTCGTACAACAAGAAAAGTTGGGCTTGGTATACCCTTGCTTAAACAAGCAGCAGAAATGGCTAACGGAAAGCTTGAAATAATTTCCGAAACCGGAAAAGGAACTAAAATTTATACAAGCTTTCAAATGTCGCATTTTGATAGACAACCAACGGGAAATATTATGGATACGATATTAGCATTGTTGGCAAGCGAAAAGGAATATAACTTAAAATTCTGTCATACCAGAAAATATGCAAGCCCTTCAGAAAAAATAAGTTGTGTCGTCAAGGAATTTACATTTGAAAGCAAAATATTCAAGGAACACCTAAAGACACTAGGGATTGAAAACGGTATGCTATTACCAATAGCAAGGAGATATTTAAAAGAAAACTATAATAATTTTAACTAAATAACACGTAATATGTCAGCAGAAATTCTAACGAAAGCGAAAGAAATAGCCAAAAGATGGAAAAACAAACCCGAAAACATTATTGAAATGATGCACGATGTACAAAACGAGTTTAATTATTTGCCTAAAGAAATTTTGGAGACCCTCTCCAAAGAAACAACAGTACCCATTGCTAGAATTTACAATATAGCTACTTTTTATAATGCTTTTAGCTTAAAACCAAAAGGAAAACATAAAATTTGTGTTTGCATGGGTACCCCCTGTCATGCCCTGGGAGCTCCTAAAGTTGTTAGTGCTCTTGAAAGAGAATTAAAGATTAAATGCGGAGAAACAACGGAAGATATGCAGTTTAGTCTTGATATTTCGGGTTGTGTAGGAACTTGCGGCTTAGCACCTGTTGTAATTATTGGAGATGAGTTATATGGTCCGGTTGGCATTCAGGGAGTTCCTAAGTTAGTCAACAAGTATAAAAATAAATAACAGGTATTTTCCCGAACTTGTCCCGACCTGTCCCGATTGCTCGGGAGAACTCGGGATTAAACGGGATTAATTTTATAATTCATAATCTTAAAATTATGCCAAAACTTAAAATAGAAGACTTAGAAAAAATCAGTGATGAGTTTAAGAGAACAATGACGGTTCGAGAAGGAGGAGGTAAAGTAAAGGTCACCGTACATATGGGAACCTGTGGTATTGCTGCTGGTGCAAGGGAGATAATGAATACTTTTGTACAACAAATAGAAGAGAAAAACGTAAAGGATGTTATTTTAACAACCTCAGGATGTGCAGGGCTTTGTAGCCGGGAACCAATGGCAACCGTTGAAGTACTTGGACAAGCGCCGGTAAAATATGTTGACCTTAATTCTGAAAAAGCTAAAAAAATTTTTGAAGAACACGTTTTGAAGGGTGTTCTAGTAAAAGATTATGCTCTATCTATTGGAAGCGAAAGAATACAATAGTTCACGTAGTTCTCTAAAACTCTAAAACTTGGAAAAAGATTAAACAACTAAATACTTAAACTAAAGTAAAGTATAATGAAATCATATAGATTACAATTAATGGTTTGTGCCGGAACAGGATGTGTTTCGAATCATAGTTTTGAAATTAAGGATGCTCTTGAAAAGGAAATTGCAAAACACAAATTACAAACAGAAGCAGAAGTTGTGACAACCGGTTGCAACGGATTTTGTGGAGCTGGTCCTCTGGTTGTTGTACAACCGGATGGTATTTTTTATCAAATGCTAAAGGTTTCAGATATACCACTTCTTGTTGAAGAGCATCTCTTAAAAGGAAGGCCCGTAAAAAAATTGATGTATGTACCACCAAAGGAAGAGGCACCAATTCCAAAAATGTCAAATATTCCATTTTTTTCTGATCAAACATTAGTAGCTTTGCGGAACAGAGGAATGATAGATCCTGAAAACATAAACGATTATATAGCGAGAGGAGGTTATAAGGCACTTGCCAAAGTTTTAATGTCAATGACCCCGGATGAAGTACTTCAGGAAATTAAAAAGTCTGGATTAAGGGGGCGTGGGGGCGGTGGTTTCCCAACAGGGATTAAGTGGGAAACCTGTAAGCGAATACAAAGCGATACAAAATATGTGATATGCAACGCAGATGAAGGTGACCCGGGAGCATTTATGGACAGAAGCATAATAGAAGGAGATCCTCATAGCGTCATAGAAGGAATGATGATAGGCGCATATGCAATACAAAACATATGTGAAGGATATATTTATGTAAGAATGGAGTATCCTCTTGCAATTAAAAGATTTAATATAGCAATAGAACAAGCGAAAGAATATGGTTTACTCGGAGAAAAGATTTTTGATACAGATTTTAACTTCGATATAAAAGTAAGAAGAGGAGCAGGGGCTTTTGTCTGTGGTGAATCCACAGCATTGATGACCTCTATCGAAGGTAACCCCGGGGAGCCACGAGCAAAATATATTCACACAGTAGAAAAAGGATTATGGGATAAACCAACCTGTCTTAATAATGTAGAAACATGGACCAATGTTCCACCGATAATTTTAAAAGGAGCAGAATGGTTTTCGAGTATTGGAACAGGAGATGTTACCCACGATGCTTGGGGAGGAAGCAAAGGAACTAAGGTGTTCTCACTTGCTGGAAAAGTTAATAATACTGGATTAGTAGAAGTACCAATGGGAATTACATTAAGAGATATAATATTTAACATTGGCGGCGGAATAAGAGATGGAAAAAAGTTTAAAGCAGTTCAAACCGGGGGACCTTCAGGTGGATTTATACCTGAGAACTTAATAAACCTTCCTGTTGACTATGAGGAACTTACAAAAGTTGGTTCTATGATGGGTTCCGGAGGTATGGTAGTAATGGATGAAGACAACTGCATGGTAGATATGGCAAAGTATTTTCTTAAATTTACACAGGAAGAATCTTGCGGAAAATGCATTCCGTGCAGGGAGGGAACTAAAAGGATGCTCGACATACTGGAAAACATTACATCAGGTAAAGGGAAAGAAGAAGACTTAAATTTACTTGAAGAACTGTCAAATGTCATAGTAGAATCTTCACTCTGCGCACTCGGTGGCTCAGCTCCAAATCCCGTTTTAACAACACTCAAATATTTTAGAGAGGAATATGAAGCTCATGTTAGAGATAAAAAGTGTCCTGCACGAGTTTGTAAACAGCTTCTTACTTATACAATTGACGAAAAACAATGTGTTGAAGTCGGCCATGGATGCGGTGTTTGTAAAAAAAACTGCCCTGATAATGCCATTATTGGAGAAATAAAAAAAGCGCATCATATTGACCAGAACAAATGTGGCAAATGTGGCGTTTGTTATGATGTCTGTCGTTTTAACGCTATAAGAGTAGAATAAATAACAAAACAAACAAATAATTAAAGAAAACTAAATTATGATAACTGTAAACATAGATGGTAAAGACATACAGGTAGCGGAAGAAACTACCATTGTAAAAGCAGCTGAATCAGCCGGTATTTGGATTCCTACAATGTGCTACTCGGAACTGTTTGAACCTTACGGTATATGTCGTCTCTGTAGCGTGGAAATTATACGTGGAAAACGAACACGTATAGTCACAGCCTGTAATTATCCGCTAAGAGAAAACGGATTGAAGATAAGAACAAACTCTCCTGTAATACAGGAAATAAGAAAAGTTCTTATTGAACTTATGCTTTCACGCTGGCCTAATGTTCCTGTGGTAAAAAATATGGCCGCTTCGCTCGGAGTTATAGAACCAAGATTTGTTTCGCTGGAAAGAGATGAAGCTGAAGACGCCTGTATACTTTGCGGAATGTGTGTAAACATATGTCGCGATGTTGTTAAGGCAAACATTCTTGGGTTTGCAAACAGAGGAATTAAAAGAGAAGTTGTCTTACCATATGAAAAAATGAATAGCGAATGTATAGTATGCGGTGCGTGTGCATATGTGTGTCCTACAGGCCATATTAAAATAAAATCACTCGATTATGAAAGAGGTGCTGTAGCCGATTGGTATCTCGGACCAAAGACCGCAATAAACATCC
>Ga0208047_1000013_pt1 | contig 68752 bp, 45 predicted proteins | sample Kivu_220m_FD_184162 | JGI IMG/M metagenome (GOLD analysis project Ga0208047, IMG submission 184162) | Freshwater microbial communities from Lake Kivu, Western Province, Rwanda to study Microbial Dark Matter (Phase II) - Kivu_220m (SPAdes)... | ecosystem: Environmental > Aquatic > Freshwater >...
TGGACAAGTTACCAGTCAATACTGGCACAGATTGTGGATTATGCACAGGATGAAGGACTTGTGTTCATTGTCTGCTCCGACTCCAATTCGGTGAAAAGTTCACTCACATCATACGGTGTACCGCTTGTTAATCTCAGGTTTCTCATTACATCATATAATTCGGTATGGTGCAGGGACTACGGTCCGTGGTGTGCTTATTCGATTTCAGGCGACAGTCTGAAACTCATTGATTGGGTTTACAACAGACCGAGACCACAGGACGACGCTATACCTGTTTTTGTAGCCAGCTATCTTGGCGTACCGATACATCAGACAACGACAAATCCCAACAAACTGACAGCCACAGGGGGAAATTTCATGGTTGACGGAAGCAATACAGGTTTTTCTTCGAAATTGATTCTAACAGAAAATTCAACTCTTACATCGGCACAAATAGACACTATTATGAAAAATTACATGGGACTGAACAGGTACGTTAAAATGGACGTTTTGCCATACGACGGAATCCATCATATAGACATGCATATGAAACTCCTCGATGAAGAGACTTTACTCGTAGGGCAGTATCCCGCAGGGATAGCTGACGGACCTCAAATTGAATTAAACATACAGTACATACAAAACAATTATCTTACATGTTACGGCAGACCGTACCGCATAGTCCGTATTCCAATGCCGCCGAGTGCAAGCGGGCAATATCCTCCGAGTTCTTCTTACTACACTTATACAAATTCCACATTTGTAAACAAGACCTGCATAGTACCTATATACGGTTTCTCTCAGGATACAACAGCACTCAGGATTTACAGGGAAAATCTTCCCGGATACAGGGTAGTCGGTATAAACTGCAACAGCATAATCGGTGCTTCCGGAGCAATACATTGTATAACAAAGGAAATTGGTGTATTTGATCCTGTATTCATCTCACATCCCTATTTAAGAAATACGAACAACACATCCACACCTTATGACGTCAGGGCATTTATCAAGACCCGCAGCGGAGTTTCCGCGGCAAAATGTTACTGGACAACAGACACGACACAGGGTTTCGCACAAATTAACATGACATTAAGCGCCGACACTTTCCGTTGTACAATACCCGCACAGCCGCTCGGTACAAATATTTACTACTACATATCCGCCACATCAAACAGCGGAAGAACGGTAAACAAACCGATTACTGCACCCGTCGGTTTCCTTAAATTTAAAATTGATAATACATCGGGTACTGCAAATAACAATTACGTACCTGTTAATTACGAATTATGGCAAAACTTTCCGAATCCTTTCAATCCGGTAACAAAAATAAATTTCTCAATTCCCAAAAACGAATTTGTTTCGTTGAAAGTATATGACATCACAGGCAGAACCGTCAGTACTATAATCAATGAATATAAACCCGCCGGTATCTACACTGCGGAATTCAATGCAGAAAAACTGTCCTCCGGATTATACTTCTATGAACTAAAAGCCGGCGATTTCAAATCAGTCAGGAAAATGATATTAATTAAATAGAATTAAATATATGGAATCAAAATTCGTTCCTATTATTATTTTTATTATATTTCACTTCGGAATCTATCAAATCCCATATGCACAGTCACAACGAATACTATTATTCGAAGAAGGAACAAGCTGCAACTGCGGACCCTGTGCCCAGAGCAATCCGATATTCGACGGATGGCTTGCCAACCATACTTCAAACACTCAGGCAATTAAATATCATCCGAATTTCGGTGCCGACCCGATGTATCTAGCCAATCCGACACAAATCAATGAAAGAATCTCCTACATGGGTATGTACGCCTGGCCGACCGTGGATGCCGACGGTTTAATCCATGACTGCTGCTGGCCATTCACCGTTCCCTGTTTTGACGGAATACTTGCGACCAGAATGTCTGTTCCTACGCCGCTTCAGGTTTCCGTTACCGATTCAAGAATTCCGGGTGATTCCATACACTCAACAATTATACTGAACCTCGCTTCAAACCTCCCGGCAGGTAACTATAAACTAAGAGTAATGGCAGTTGAAGGAAAAGTTGTGTATGCTACTCCTCCTGGTTCGAACGGCGAGACTATCTTCTATCAGGTGTTCAGATGGGCTTACCCGAACACTACCGGCATAGACGCTCCCACAACTGCAGGTACTCATACATTTCATTATACATATAAAAGATTATCGAACTGGGTTGATACTTCTATCTACACAGTCGCTTTCGTTCAAAACGATGTCAATAAGGAAGTCATAAACTCAGGCAGAGGTTACTACATCCCGACATCCGTTACCGGAAATAATCCTTCTATCCCCTCTAAATATGCATTACACCAGAATTATCCAAACCCGTTTAATCCTGCAACAAAAATTTCATACGACATCCCCGTATCGGGTGAAGTAAGTTTAAAAATTTATGATATGCTTGGAAAATCAGTCGCCACACTCGTCAACGGTTTTGTTCCAGCAGGAAAATACGAATATATATTTAACGCATCGAATCTGCCGACCGGAATCTATATGTATGAACTAAATGCAGGTAACTTTTCGGAAACAAAAAAAATGCTGTTAATAAAATAACAGTAACGAATATTTTAATACGAATTTTATACTTTTTTAAATAAAAATACAAAAGTCTTATTTAATAAATCAGATTTTTATAAACAAAATAAAAAAAATGAAAGACAAAATCCTTATTCTACCTATCATTCTTTTATCGTTTATTTTCTTTTCGTTTATTATCCCGGGCGATAAAACACAAATTCAAAATACATCTGAAGTTGTACTGCAATTTATAACAGTAAACGGCTACGGAAATAATCTCTACATTGATAACGTAACGGCAGGTGTTCCAAATCAATATGATATAGCTGCTTTATCAATAGACAATATAGCAAAAGACACGACTTATTCACCATACGGGAATACAAGTTTTAAAATCACCCCGAAAACGACCTTCATTAACATAGGTACAGAAAACATAACAAGTTCATTCAATGTTTCTCTCGAAGTAAGTCCGGGCGGTTATACAAGTACGAAATCCATATCAAATTTAAATTCAAAAACACTTTCGGATGTAGTATTTGACAGTCTGACAGTAGCACCGAACACGCAATACACAGCGACTTTATACTGTTCTCTTTCAAACGACGAAGATAAGACAAACGATACAATCCTAATGAATTATGTTCTTCTTCCCGGCAAATCGGTTTTGTTTCAGGCGTTCACAAGTTCCACCTGCGGACCTTGTGCAGCCAACAATCCCGCACTGGACGAGTATATAGCTCAAAGATTTCTTGCAATCGTTCCTATTAAATACCACGTCTGGTGGCCTTCGCCGGGCAACGACCCGATGTATCTCGAAAACACCGGACAAATACAATTTCTTACAAATTATGCAGGCATCTCCGCAGTCCCGACTCTTAAAGTCGAAGGTATTCTTACTCAGGTCAGCAATTACGGATATAACACTTTAAACCCGCTGTTTATGCAGAGAGTAACAATTGCCCCGAAAATAAGATTAAACGTAACAGACACAAGAATCCCGGGCGACTCGATAAGAGCAGATATTACAGTAAATATCGATACTGCCCTTGCAGCAGGCGATTACTATCTGAGAGTTGAGGCAATAGAGCGCTCGATTACATATACAACAGCACCAGGCTCTAACGGGGAAAAAGTATTCTTCGATGTATTCAGAAGGGCATACCCGGATTCAATGGGAATACTGATTCCAACGGCAGCAGGCACATATAATTATCAGGTAACTTATTATAAAAAATCCAATTGGGCTGACAGCAACATCTATACGGCTGTATATGTTCAGAATCATTCAACAAAGGAAGTACTGAATTCGGCAAAATCATTAATGGAAATGGTAGTAACCGATAACATTAATTTTTCTTCAAAAAACCCGAATGCGGTATATTATAATCCTGTATTAATAAAAGGCGAACAGGTAAATTATACAGACAGAGGAATATTCAACCTGGAAATGCTCGAAGGGGCATTCCCTCCTGCCGGCTGGACAATTTACAATCCTGACGGCGGAATTACGTTCACTCAATCGGGAAGCGCCAACGGCAAAAGTTATCCGGGAAAGAAATCAGTTTATATGAATTTTTACAGTTATTCTTCACAGGGACAGTATGATTCGATGAAAACAAAAACGTATACAAATCTCAATATGCAGACCGATACGTTAAAATTCGATTATGCTTATGCTCAGTATCCCGGTTATTCAGACAGACTTATTGTGAAAGTTTCGACTGACGGCGGAGCAACTTTCCCTTTTACTATATTCGATAAAACCGGTCCTGACCTTGCTACTGCACCGGCAACAACATCAGGATTCATACCTGCAGATACATCGCAATGGAGAACAATCGCATATCCGTTGAGTAATATATCATTTATAAATCCTGTGTCCACGGAAATTCCGCTAAGATTCGAATTAAAACAAAATTACCCGAATCCGTTTAATCCGGTTACGACAATAAATTTCTCGATACCAAAAAATTCCGCAGTCAGATTGAGAGTGTATGACATTCTCGGCAAAGAAATGAAAAATTTAAATTATTCGAATCTGAATGCCGGAGTATATAATATAACACTCGATATGTCCGGTATGAACAGCGGAGTTTATTTTTATTCACTCGAGGCAGGAAGTTACAAGGACATCAAAAAAATGATTCTTGTCAGGTAGCAGCGCAGCCGTGACACTTTCGTTAGAAAACTACAAAAGTCTGGGCAGGCATTTCGAATATATTAAAATGGTTTATTAGTATTAGTTATTTTAATAAATTTGACGGGTAATAAAGACTTTTGTAGTCTGAAGTGTAAGAAAACTACAAAAGTCTATTATGGCATTTTGAATAAATCAATTTGCAGTTTAGAATTAATCCCCTAAATAAATTTTGACGGATAATGAAGACTTTTGTAGTCTGAATGAAATGAAGACTTTTGTAGTCTGAAGTGTTAGAAAACTACAAAAGTCTGTTATTGTATTTTGAATACATCAATTTGCAGTTTAGAATTAATCCCCTAAATAAATTTCAACGGATAATAAAGACTTTTGTAGTCTGAAGTGTTATAAAACTACAAAAGTCTGTTAGAAAACTACAAAAGTCTGGGCAGGCATTTCGAATATATTAAAATGATGTATTAGTATTAGTTATTTTAATTAATTTTTACGGGTAATGAAGACTTTTGTAGTCTGAAGTGTTAGAAAACTACAAAAGTCTGTTATGGTATTTTGAATACATCAATTTGCAGTTTAGAATTAATCCCCTAATTAAATTTTAACGGGCAATGAAGACTTTTGTAGTCTGAATGAAATGAAGACTTTTGTAGTCTGAAGTGTTAGAAAACTACAAAAGTCTGTTATGGTATTTTGAATACATCAATTTGCAGTTTAGAATTAATCCCCTAAATAAATTTTGACGGATAATAAAGACTTTTGTAGTCTGAAGTGTAAGAAAACTACAAAAGTCTGTTATGGTATTTCGAATAAATCAATTTGCAGTTTAGAATTAATCCCCTAAATAAATTTCAACGGATAATAAAGACTTTTGTAGTCTGAAGATAATAAAGACTTTTGTAGTCTGAAGTGTTAGAAAACTACAAAAGTCTGGGCAGGCATTTCGAATACATCAATTTGCAGTTTAGAATTAATCCCCTAAATAAATTTCAACGGATAATAAAGACTTTTGTAGTTTGAAGATAATAAAGACTTTTGTAGTCTGAAGTGTAAGAAAACTACAAAAGTAATTTAGAAAACTACAAAAGTCTGTTATGGCATTTTGAATATATTAAAATGGTTTATTAGTATTAGTTATTTTAATAAATTTGACGGGTAATAAAGACTTTTGTAGTTTGAAGATAATAAAGACTTTTGTAGCTTTAAAAAAAATTTTATTGACTTGAATAAATTTAAAATATTAAAGATTTTTTAACAATTTTATTAATTAAATTTATAATAATATGAAAAACATTATTACAATTGCTGCAATAGCGATACTGCTCATTCCATTATCATTTTTCAATTCCTACTCCCAGGATTCCAATCACGTTTTAATGGAAATCTGCACGGGAACATGGTGCGGATATTGCCCCTGCGGCAAAACTATATTGAATGACCAGATTATGACCTACTATCCGAATACAGTACCCATTTACTATCACGGTGGCAGCGGAAATCCACCCGATCCATTTGTTTCATATTCTTCCGGTATGATTGCACTGCACGGTTTCTCGAGTTACCCTCAAGCCACAATCGGAAGAATAACCGGAAAAATCTCAAGGGGTTCCTGGTTAAGTCAGGTTGCCTATCAAAACACGTTTGCTCCAGGGGTAAAAATCGAATTTAACAACGCAACCTATAATCCTGTTACAAGACTTTTATCTGCAGACATTTTAATAACCGCTCTGAAAAATGATTCCGGTTCATTTTATTTTAACATTATGCTTACAGAAGACCGGCTTATTGCACCGCAAAACTGTTATTCAGCATGCGGTTATAATGGCGTAATTTACGATTATATACACGACCATGTATTAATCAACACAATCAACGGCACTACGGGACAAACATTAACAGCGACAGGATATACGGTAAACGAGACTTTCAACAAGCAATTGAGTTACACGCTTCCCCAATCAAGTTCAGATGCCAACAGTCAAATCGTTGTTTTCGTATATAAATACGGCGGTTCACTTTATCATACTCAATGTCCGGTACAAAACGCCGCAAAGAAGAATGTAAATTCATTCACGCCGACTTCGATAATAAACAACGAATTAGGTGCCGATAAATATTATCTCAGCCAGAATTATCCAAATCCCTTCAATCCGTCGACAAGCATACAATTTTCGATTCCCAAAGCCGAACACGTAACGCTGAAAATCTATGACGTTAAAGGTTCAGAAGTTGTTACACAATGCAACCAGTTTCTTCAGGCGGGAATATATAATGCAAAGTTCGACGGGTCGAGATTACCAAGCGGAATATATTTATACAAATTGACCGCAGGCAGTTTTTCAGAGACAAAGAAGATGCTTCTGGTGAAATAAGGTTATTTTTATTTATAAAACTACAAAAGTCTATTATGGCATTTTGAATAAATTGTTTTAAAACTACAAAAGTCTGGGCAGGCATTTTGAATATATTAAAATGATGTATTAGTATTAGTTATTTTAATTAATTTGACGGGTGATGCAGACTTTTGTAGTCTGGAGTGTTAGAAAACTACAAAAGTCTGTTATGGTATTTTGAAAATATTAAAATGATGTATTAGTATTAGTTATTTTAATAAATTTTAACGGATAATGAAGACTTTTGTAGTCTTGATAAAAAAAATTTCAACGGGTAATGAAGACTTTTGTAGTCTGGAGTGTTTTAAAACTACAAAAGTCTGTTATGGCATTTTGAATAAATTGTTTTAAAACTACAAAAGTCTGGGCAGGCATTTCGAATATATTAAAATGGTGTATTAGTATTAGTTATTTTAATTAATTTGACGGATAATGAAGACTTTTGTAGTCTGGAGTGTTTTAAAACTACAAAAGTAATTTAGAAAACTACAAAAGTCTGTTATGGCATTTTGAATAAATTGTTTTAAAACTACAAAAGTCTGGGCAGGTATTTCGAATATATTAAAATGATTTATTAGTATTAATTATTTTAATTAATTTGACGGGTAATGAAGACTTTTGTAGTCTGAGGTGTTTTAAAACTACAAAAGTAATTTAGAAAACTACAAAAGTCTGGGCAGGTATTTCGAATATATTAAAATGATGTATTAGTATTAGTTATTTTAATTAATTTGACGGATAATGAAGACTTTTGTAGTTTGAAGATAGTCTGAATGAAAGTTTCAAATTTTTAATTGTGCTGCTTCACCTGTGAGTGTAAAATCCCTTATCTTCCCTTCGACAACCTTGAAATTAACTTCAAGCACACTTCCCGAGCGTGTATTGAACCTGAACGGCGGTTTAATTTTCTTCACAAAATACGCTGCAACGGCAGCGGACAAAGCACCCGTCCCGCAGGATAATGTTTCTCCTTCTACTCCCCGTTCGTACGACCTAATCGACAGAACCGAATTCTCACCCGGTTCGATTTTCACAAAATTTACATTTGCTCCTTCAGGCATTAAATCCTTATGCATTCTGACATTCCTACCCCACTCGATTATTTTTATTTCATCAACGGATTTTACCGCAGGATTTTTTATATCATCCGTAAAGACTATTACATGCGGACTGCCTACATCAACAAATGACATATTAAGCATCTGCCACCATTCATCGAAATTCACCTTCAAACTGAAATTCAATTTTATTTTAACAGGCGGATAAAACTGCACCGATATCCTGCCGTCATCATTCAATATGCCTTTATAAATCTTCCCGACAGCTTCCAATAAAATAATTTTCTTACCTGAAATTTTATTATCAAGCAGATACCTCATCGTACACCGCAGTCCGTTTCCGCACAATGCATTCCCCGTCCCGTCCCTGTTAAAATAATTCATATGAAAATCCGCTATATCGGAATCCTCGACAAATATCACCCCGTCATAAAATTTTTCCCTGTCCTCAGAAGTCATTTCCAGAACCGTATTCTTATAATCCGATATTCCGCCTTTTCTGTTATCGGCAATAATAAACCTATTCCCTGCCCCGGCATACGATTTCAAGTTTAAATCAACTTTATTTTTCATTACTGTTTTCTTCATTAATATTAAAATGCTCCTCGTGTATTAGTCTGTTTTGTCACTCTGATATCTCGGAGTTCCGGAGCTTTTATTCTTATTTCCAGGCGGAATCCCCTGTAAAATCCCGTAGGATACCAGCTGAAATTCGCCTCCCAAGAATTTAAATCCCGATATACGGTTATATACGGCGCCGTTACCATCCGATTGACAAAATCGTACCCCGCAGAAAATGAGAATTTCCACTTTTGGGCTATCGAAAATGACAGACTGCCGCTCAAATTCGAACTCCTGAAAATACTCGAAGGATTAGGTCGGTTTTCCGAATAGTTATAATTCAGACCGCCTGATACTGGAATGTTAAAATCCACTTCATCGTCATCTCTTTGCATTATTGATTTTTTTCTCAACACTTCTATCGAATCCAGCTGCCGTTGTCTCATTTCCATTTCTTCGGGTGTAATTACTTCTTTCTCCTGTCCTCTGGGTCTTTCTTCGATTCCCAAATTCAACGGGGCTCTGCTGCCGAAAATTCCGATATTCGAAATATCGAATCCGAAAGCGGTCGATATATTTATATTAAACGAAGTCATATCCGCCAGGCGTCTATCTTCATTCCACAAAAATTTATTTACTCTTCTTCCTGACGCAAAGTCATACTTATACAAATTAAACGACGCACCTCCTGAAATATTTAACAAATTACCTACCTGTGTTCTGAAATCGGCTCTGATTTCCGACCACTTCAGCGAGTCGGCGGCAAAATTATAATTTGCTCCGAGATTAAAGTTAATCAACTGGAATTTGTTTTCGAGTGTATCGTTTATCAGCGTCTTCATTTCGAGTAAATTGCCAAGAGACATCGATATCGCCTGGCTTTCTCCCATCGGTGCACCGCCGAAAACCTGATTTTCGAATATCGAATATTTTATTTTATTTCCGCGTGCATCGTAATAACTGTTGTAATATCCCCATTTCTCATCCGAGAAATCGGGAATATACACATAAGATACCGAAGGAGTTATCGTGTGTCTGATTGCTTCCACTCCGAGAATTCTCGGAGAAAATATACCGACGAATTTCGTATTCATCGATACACCCGTAGAGAAATATCTTACGAATTTAAATGCCTTGTTATTATTCACCGTTACGGTGCTGTCAAGGGGGTTGAAATATTTCGTTACATAACTGTCATACCACAATTCCGTGTAATAAAAATACGGTCTGATGTTAAAATACTTGAATACCGGAGCAAAATTTATATTCAGATTATTTTTCACGCCGTATTTTGTATCCCGTACCGTACTGTCGATTCCCGCATAAGACGGGATTGTACGTTTCGTTCTGTTATTAAGGAACTGTCCGTTATACGAAAATGACAAATATTCATAAAGTTTCCCGCCCGTACCCGAAGTAAATCCTCTGCTGAACGGATATGTTTCCGTGACGCTGAAAGTCAGAGAAGGAAGTCTTTCGGTTATGTCTCCGTTCTGCAGATTCTGGTCGCGGTAGTAGTTAAGCGTCATCGAAAACGGAGTTTCTTCCCAGAATTTCGACAGCGTAAAATTCGAAACAACATTCTGTCTGAGCAAGTCGCTCAGGTTGTTAGTAGAATTATCGTAATAGCTCTTTCCGCTGACAAACGACAGATTGGCATCTATTCTCATTGTCGGCGTAATCTGATGGAAATGAGTAAGTCCGAACTGCCACTGGTCGGAAGTATATTTATCCTTATCTTTCGATTCACCCATTCTGATACGGGAATAACCTCCTTCGAGTGCTCCTGTAAACTTATATCTCACTGCATATCTATACATCGCATTAAAGTCCAGTCTGCCTTTTGAAAACCAGCTACCGGTTAAGGCTAAATCCATATAATCGTTCATTGCCCAGAAGTACCCGAGTTTAGCTATATAGACTCCGTAAGTTCCGTCGTCTCCGTACGTAGGGACTATCAGTCCCGACTGTCTTCCGCTGCGGTTAGGCAGAACGGCAAAGGGTATCCAGAAGACAGGCACTCCTTCAATATACAGAAAGACCGATTGGGCAATTACAACATCTTTAGGAATTATTTTCATCTTCGGCGAATAGAAATAATATTCAGGGTCAACTTTATCAGTCGATGTAGTATATAAACCATTTTTTACGAAATACACTTCAGGAGTTACTTTCTTTATTTTTTCTCCGAAATAGTAGCCAACGTCGGCATCAGAATATCCCATCGAAACGCTTCCCTGTTTCGTTTTGAAATTGTATAACAACCTTATACCCTCGTATTTATCGGTTCCCTGCACCATTATCGGTTTCTGAACAAAAAGATTTTCATCTGCAGAATCAGGCAACCCGAACGCATCAAGCAGTTGTTTTTCCTGGTCTATAACTATTATACCCGAATTCAGTTTCAAATCCTTGAAAACAACTTCGGCATTATCGAACAAATAGAGTTTTTTATTTTTAATATCGAATACAGCCGAATCAACCGCCGTATAATTAATTATATCGTCAATATCCGATTTACTTTTTTTCAGTGTATCTGTTGTCAGTGTATCGCGCACGACGGAAGTATCCCGTGAGCTCAGAGTATCCTTCCCGATATCCTGCGAATACGAAACGTTAAGGACGGCAGCAACAAACAATATTAACAAAATACAATATTTCAAAACGAATATTTTTTCAATCGACGACTACTTCATTTGAAAGTTCATTCACGTCGCCGGGTTTAATCGGAAAATCCGCTGCAAGGACTTTTCCTACTTCCTTCAGGCAGTGTATTACGCCTTTTCTGTAATTGCCTTCGGCAAAGTATCGGCTCATTTCAGCGGCAATTTCGTCCCATTTTTCCTGTTTAATTTTTGAATTAATCCCTTCATCTGCAACTATTTCGAATTTTCTTTCTTTGAAAAGTATGAAAACGAGAACGCCTGTTTTATCTGCTGTTTTGTGCATTTTTAATTTATGAAATTCCAGCAGTGCCAGTTCTCTCGGAGTTTTTTTCCTGACTGCAAGTCCTCGTTTCAATTTAAAACACACACGTATTTCGCCCGATGTATGTTTTTCGATTGATGCAATCTCGTCACGGATTGCATTCAGGTCGTTTTTAGACACGAGTTTATAAAATTTCTCCATAGAAATAATTTATTATTAAAAAGACTCACCAGCTTCCCCCGGCACCGCCGCCGCCGAACGATCCTCCTCCGCCTGAGAATCCTCCGCCCGAGAATCCGCCCGAGCTGCCGCCGAATCCGCTCCAGAATCCGCCTCCGCTCCAGTATGAACTTTTTCTGCCTGTAATAATTCTCGAGCCGAATCCGAATATACTTCTTAAAAAAGAAAACACAAATATAAACGCAAAGAGTACCAGGAATATAAAAACAAAAAAAGGTACTCCGAGACAGAATCCTTTTTCTTTCGATTCTTTCTGTATTTCGGAAAATTCTCCTACAGCGACATTCATCATATCATTGACGGCAAAATCAATTCCTTCATAGTATTTTCCGTTTTTAAACCGCGGAGTGATTTCCCGTTTAACCAGCAAATGGCAGTATGCATCGGTCAAGAGCGGTTCAAGTCCGTACCCGACCGTTATCCAGATTTTCCTGTCTTCATAAGCAATCAGCATAAGCACACCGTTATTTTTATCTTTTCTGCCGATTTTATTTGCCTCCGCAATTTCCCAAGCCAGGTCGGAGATTTCTCTCCCTTTCAGATTATTTATGATATACACGACAATCTGGGTAGTAGTTCTTTTATCAAAATCCTTCAGTTTACTTATCAGATTTTCCCTCTGATTCGGTGTCAGGAGATTGACTTCATCCACGACATAATTTTTAATTTTAACGTCTTTACCCTGTATTTGCCCGTTTTCATTTTGAGCATAAGAGGACAGAGAAACAGTCAAAGCAATAGATAAAACTATAAAAAATAATATATTTTTCATGACCGTAAATTTATAAAAACATAATTAACTTAAACATAAAAAAAAAGCGATTTGGAAAGCCAAACCGCTTCTGAATTTGCAAGAAATTTTCATTAACCTCCTGCCGATATCACAATATCTTTATCAGGTTGTTCCATAGGCAGGAACGTATATCTGCGTTCAATTTTTGACCTGTTAATTTCGTCCAGCACGTCAATCATTTTTTCGTATTTCATTTTTCTGTCGAATTTCAGTAAAATCATCAAATCGTTATTCGCATTATAGATTTGCTCCAGTTTCGGTTTCATTTTTTCAAACACGATAAGTTCCGGTCTCTGTTCCGTTCCGTCCGAATTTCCTTTCGAAAAATAGATATTACCTTTATCCGAAACTCTGATAAACAGAACATTTCCCATATCCACTTTTACTTTATCTTCTTCTTTTCCTCTCGGCAGATTAATCTGCATAACCTGAGGAGCAGACAAAGTAGTCGTCAAAATAAAAAACGTAAGAAGCAACATAATGACGTCAACCATAGGTGTCATATCGATATGCACACCGGTTTTGACTTTAGATTTTTTCTTCTTTCCGCGTCCGCCTCCGGTTTCCGGGGCATCGAAACCGCCACCAGCCATGATTAAATACTCCTGTTTTTAAAAATTATTAATTATATTTTATTTTATTATTCTTCCTGTGCTTCTTTTTCGGATTCAATTATCGTAACAAGCGAGAATCTTGTATTTCTGGTCTCTTTCAGAGCTGCCATTAAATCCTCAATTACTCCGAATTCGGCATTTCTATCGCCTTTGACAACGATTCTGAAATCCGATTTTCCTTCGGTCATATTCTTTAAAGTCAATCTTAAATCGATAAGCGTTTTTTCGAATGATTCACGGTTTAGCAGTTTGACTATTCTAACCGAGCCGCCGGTTTCCAGTCTGTAAGCACCTTCTACTTCGGGTGCGGGAGAAATTTGTTTACTAGTCTGCGAAGTAGAATCCACATGCCACAGTCCCATTCCGAATTTATTGCCGAACACTTTTTCCCTTACGTTATAATTATCCACATCCACAAAAACATCGCCGTCCGTATCTATAAGTATTGTCATTACGTCTTCGGCGGGTATTTTAACGGAGTCTGTATTAACCGATTTCGGAAGATTAACACTAACCGCTTCCGATTCAGCCGCTTTGAAAGTTGCAGTCAGCATAAAAAACGTAAGAAGCAACATAATAACGTCAACCATCGGAGTCATATCAATTTTCACACCGGATCTCTTTTTTGCTTTTGGTATTTTCATATCTAAATCATTTTAAAGTTTTTCGTAATTTATTACTTAGACCTGAGCGCAAGAATTTGCAGCAAATTATACGAAGCTTCGTCAATCATATACGTAATGTTTCCTACTTTTGTAACATAGTAATTATAGGAAATTGTTCCCACGATGGCGCCGAATAATCCGCCTGCTGTATTAATAAGTGCTTCCGAAATACCGAGTGATAATTCAGCCGCATTCGGTGTTCCTGCGGTAGCAAGTGCCTGGAATGCACGAATCATACCCAACACCGTTCCGAATAATCCGACGAGTACCGATACCGATGCAATAGTAGATAATGCCACAAGGTTTTTTTCGAGAAGCGGAATTTCGAGCAGTAATGCTTCTTCGATTGCTCTGGATACTTCTCCCATTTTCTTTTCGGCATCCATGCTCTGATCCATCACAAGCACCTGATATCTCTCCAGTCCCTGTTTAAGGATATTCGCAATCGAACCTTTCTGTTTATCGCACCTCGACAGTGCAGATTCGATATTTCCGTCTTTAAGGTCGATTTGAACACTTTTCAAAAATGTTTCTATCTGACCTTTACCTTTTGCTTTTGAAAGTGACAATGACCTTTCAATCGTAAATGTGATAACCATAATACTAAGTGTCATAAGAATAACAACGATAGGTCCTCCTTTATAAACAGCTCCCAGCATATTTTCCGGTGCGTTATTAATATTCTGTCCTTTGAAGTTTACCGGGTTTCCGAACCACAACATAAAAATTAACAATGAAGCTACAAATGCCAGGATAATGAGAACTGTCACAAAATACGCATTTTTCATTTTAATTAACCTCCGATTTGGTTTTAGTTATTAATTGATTTTATATTTATTAAATAAAACTTACAATGGCTTCCTGCTGAGAATGATAAGCATCGAAAATGAGTGAGAGTTTGGTAATCACAAACAGGTTTTGCAGGTTTTTATTCAGCTGGCACAGTTTGATTTTTCCTTCTCTCTTTGTATAATTTGTATGAGCGGAAATCAACACACCGAGTGCGGTACTGTTCAGATAGACCACACCGCCCAGGTCAATAATAAGTTTTTTATTTCCTTCCTCGCTTATTTTTTTTATAGTATCGCGCAATTCGTCCGTTTCGTCGCCGCCGACAAAATTTCCTTTAAGTTCGAGAACGATTAAATCTTTCTCTTTAAACTCGGTAATCTTAATTTTTGTTGCCATAATTTTTATATATTTAAATTGTAAAAATAATTCTATTAATATTAAATATCAACTAATTTAATAATATATTTTCGTGGGGATATTCCGCATTCAGTCTTATACGATAATATCCTTAAATTTTAGCAATTTCGTTCAAAATATTCTCATTAATTTTTTCTATTTCCCCTACTCCGTTAATTTTCAATATTTTCACTTTTCCTTCGAAAAAATCTATCACCGGATTGGACGATCTTTCGTAAACATGAAGTCTGTTTCTTACAGATGATTCGGTATCATCGCTGCGACCGCGGCTCATCAATCTTTTCACGAGTTCTTCTTCATTTGCAGTAAGTGAAACTACTATTACATCCCGGAAATTTAATTCTTTAAAAATCTCCATAAGTGCTTCTGCCTGTTTAACCGTACGCGGAAATCCGTCCAGTATAAAGCCGTTTTTCAAGTCATTTTTACCCAGCACATCCCTGACGATGCCTATCATTATTTCATCCGAAACAAGGTCGCCTCTGTCCATTATTTCTTTAGCTTTTTTTCCCAGTTCCGTACCTTCCGCCGCAGCATTTCTGAGCATTTCTCCGGTTGAAAGATGAAACAGGTTCAACTTCCCGGCTACCAATTGTGCCTGTGTTCCTTTCCCCGCACCCGGAGGACCGAAAATTATTAACCGATACATAAAATTCATTCCTTTCTTTTTGCCGCAAGTTGTCCGCAGGCAGCGTTAATATCTATTCCGCTGCTTTCCCGCAGATTTACAGTTACTTTCAGCGATTTTAATTTTTCTATAAAATCCTTTAATTCCTTATTATAATATGATTCTTTATAAAATTCCGGATTATTGTTTATAATATCCGACATTATATTTTCTTTTTTTATCTTAACCGGATGGAATCTTATCACATTGATATTACAAGGTATCATATACGACAGCTTGCTTAGTCTTTTAATATCGTTTTCTGCGTTATTAAAGCCAGGTAAAAAAATATATTCATAGGTAATTTTTGTACCGGTCTTGCGGTAAAAATAAATCAATTCTTTATATATCCCGTCCAGTCTGTTATATTTTGCAGCCGGTATGAGTTTTTCCCTGCGTCCGTTATCGGTAGTCTGCAGCGAAAATGCAAGTTTTGTATTTCTTATTTTCCTGTTTTCCTGCGAAGTAATCAAATCGGCAAACATTTTTATTTTATTTATCAATCCGACCGTTGAAACCGTAATCCGTCCCGAAGCTATTCCGAGTCCGTTATCATCCGTCAGGATTTTCAAGGACTTCACGACATTATCAAGATTCAAAAGCGGTTCACCCATTCCCATAAAGACTATATTCGCAGGTTTAGCACCGGTATACCGTGCAACGGCATAAATCTGAGAAACAATTTGTCCTGCGGAGAGATTCCTGCCGTAATTCATCTGTCCGGTTGCACAGAATACACATCCTATACTGCATCCTTCCTGAGACGAGACGCAAATTGCAGTTCTTTTTTTTCCGGCGATTAAAACACTCTCGGTAAAAATCTTTTTTTCCGAAAACGAAAACAAAAACTTTTCAGTACCGGAGGTTTCCGATACAGAAACATTTTCGATTTCCGGCACGTCCGCATAAAAATTTTCAACGAGTAACTCTTTAAGTTTCAGAGGAATTCCTTTAATCGAATTTATACCGCCGGCAAATTTCCCGTGCAGTGAATTAAATATCTGTACGGCTCTGTATTTTTCGAAACCGTATTTTTCAATTTCATCACTCAGTTCATTTTGAGTAAAATTCAGCAGATCATTTTTCATAAATCTAAAATTATAAAATTTTAAATTTCATATCAAAACAATTTTAATTATCTTAATGGATTAAATTTTAAAAATCTTTGTCATTAGACATCAACACATTAAACGCACAGCAGCAAATAGCAGTGGAAGAAACCGACGGTCCCTGTTTGATAATTGCAGGAGCGGGCAGCGGAAAAACAAGAGTATTGACGTACAAAGTGGCATATTTACTCGAGAAAGGAATCAACCCGTATCAGATACTCGCTCTTACGTTCACAAACAAAGCCGCCGACGTAATGAAAGAAAGGATACTCAAACTTACCGATAACAAACCGTTGAATATCTGGATGGGCACATTTCATTCCATGTTTGCAAGAATTCTCAGAACAGAAGCAAACTCAATCGGCTTCACTCCGAATTTCTCGATTTATGACACAACCGACAGTCTGAATCTTATCAAGGCAATTATGGTATCGTCAGACCTGTCGACCAACAAAATCAATCCTTATGCAGTACAATCGGCAATAAGCAAACTTAAAAACCAGTTCATACTACCCGAAGAATTTGAAAAACATCCCGTTTCGCTTTTTGACAAGGCAGTCTCTAAAATATACGGAACATACCGTTTCAGTTTAATCTCGAACAACTCGATGGATTTCGACGACCTGTTATTATACCCTGTATTACTATTCGAAGAAAACAAACACATACTCGAAAAATATCAGAACAGATTCCGTTATATACTCGTCGATGAATATCAGGACACGAACCGGGCGCAGTATTTAATACTGAAGATGTTATCGGGAAAGCATAATAATATATCGGTTGTAGGAGACGACGCACAGTCAATTTACAAATGGCGCGGAGCACAGATACAGAATATTTTCGATTTTCAGGATGACTTTCCCGGATGCAAGTTATTCAGACTCGAGCAGAATTACCGTTCGACGGGAAAAATCCTTGAACTTGCAGACAGCGTTATAAAGAACAACAGACACCAAATCAAGAAAGACCTCTGGACAAAAAACGAGTCGGGTGAATTAATCCGCATAAACGAATACAATACGGATAACGAGGAGTCAAGCAAAATAATAAAAATCATCTCCGAAGAAATCCGCAGAAACAAACTTTATTTCAAAGATTTCGCCGTCTTATACAGGACGAACGCACAATCACGGATACTCGAAGAGCATTTCAAAAATTTCGGAATTCCCTATTTAATAGTCGGTTCGATCAGATTTTACGAAAGGAAAGAAATCAAGGACATAGTAGCCCATCTGAAGATAGCGGTAAATCCGAAAGACAACGAATCGCTGATAAGAGTATTAAAGCTCAGGCAGGGAATAGGCGATACGACGATAGATAAGTTAAAATCACTTGCCGATAAAAGCAAAAAACAAATCTACGAAATAATTGCAGACACAAAGACCAGTAAAATCTTTTCCTCAAGAACAAAAAATTTACTGACACAGGTATTAAATTTCATTTACAAGTACCAAATATTAAAAGACGAAATCAAGTTAACCGAATTCGTACGAGGCATAATAGATGAAACCGGAATAGTACAGAAATACAGAATAGAAGAGACTCCCGAATCGGAGGAGCGGATTAACAACATAAACGAATTAATATCTGCGGTAGCCCAGTTCGAGAATACAGAAGAGGGGGCATCAATCGAAACCTTCCTGCAGAAAGTACTTCTGCTGTCCGAAATAGACGAAGTAGACGACAGGAAGAACGCGGTAACGCTGATGACAGTACATTCGGCAAAGGGACTTGAATTTCCCGTAGTATTCATTACAGGAATGGAAGAGGGATTATTTCCCGTATCCGGTTCAATTATGGATAATGATGACCTTGAAGAAGAAAGGAGGCTGTTTTACGTAGGAATCACACGTGCAATGAAGAAATTATATATTTCATACGCAAATCAGAGATACAGATTCGGAACAAACACATATATGATGCGTTCCCGTTTCATAAAGGAAATACCGCAGAATCTATTTGACAGCATCCTGAAATTTGAAAAGAACGGGATGAGGCACAGGCAGCAGAAATTGGAAAAACGAAGTACGGAACCCGTTTCGATTCGGTATGAATATTACGAAAGCGCCCATTTAAACGACAGCGACGAAGATTTCGGAGAATTTTCCGACATACGAAAAAACACAGAAGTTTTCCACAACATATTCGGCAAAGGAACAGTAATCGCCACTTACGGCAGGGGTATAAACAAAAAAGCGGACATCAAATTTGATGATTCCGGTATCAAGAAAATAGTTCTCAAATATGCAAAAATGAGAGTAAAAATATAGAAGGAGAAAATATACATAAATGCTCGATTCTTTAGTACACTACCTAAGCAATCCTTTCAATTCCGATAACTTAATAGGATTAATCAACCTCGTCGGATACATCGGCTTAATCATAATAGTATATTCGGAAACAGGTTTACTGGTCGGATTTTTTCTGCCCGGTGATTCACTGCTGGTTACAGCGGGATTACTTGCAGCAACGCCGAGGGATTTAAGCAATCCCGAAGCCGGAACAATTTTAAACATCTACATCTTATTATGCACGCTAATACCCGCAACCATACTTGGCGATGCAACGGGATATTTAATCGGAAACAAAACAGGACCGAAACTTTTCAAAAAAGAACAATCACTGTTTTTCAGGAAAGATTACCTGATTAAAACACATGAGTTTTACGAAAAACACGGCGGAAAGACAATTATAATAGCAAAGTTTGTTCCGATTATAAGAACATTCGCCGCAACAGTAGCCGGTGTGGCAAATATGAAATACACAAGATTTTTAAGATTCAACGTTATGGGTGCGGTAACATGGATAACCTCAATGACTTTATTGGGATATTTTCTCGGCAGTATTCCGGGAGTCGCAAAGCACATCGAAAAAGTAATTATAATAGTTGTGTTATTATCCATATCACCTGCAATCTACAAATGGATAACCCACCGTATTAAAAAGTCCCGTGTTAAAAAGACCGGCAAATAAATATAATATTTACCTCAAAGAGATTTTTACGGAAAAAAAGACGACAAGAGATTCGGATTAATCAGATTCTCTCAATGCATAAGTAAGAAATAAATAAATCACATGTAACATACTCAGTAAAAACCGTCATTTATTAATCAATTGCTATTGGCAACGGATTTCTTTATGTTTACAACAGACTAAAGCATAGAAAAGTTTGATTTGCTCTGGTTTTTTAACAATGAAAATTTGATTTCTGAGGTTTTATACTGCTGATAGACATCAGTCCAACACATCCCGAATGATTCTTTTTCTTCTGTTTTATATCCATTTGCATACCTGAATTTTACTATCTGAGTCATAAAATATTTTATTAACCGGATGGATTAATACTTACACGGTATATTCATCTTACAAACGTCATTTAAATGACAGGAGAAAAAAATGAACATTTATGTTGGAAACATTCCGAGAGAATCAACTGAAAGCGAAATAAAGAATTTATTCGAAGAATTCGGAACAGTTGCAAGTGTAAATCTAATCAGAGACAATTACACAAAAATGCCAAAGGGTTTTGGTTTCGTAGAAATGCCCGATAAAGAACAAGCCGAAAAAGCCATCAATGAACTTAACGGCGGGATTTTCAACGGAAGACCGCTGACAATTAACCCGGCAAGACCGAGAAACGAAAATCAAAATAACAGAGAGCGAAAATACAGATCGTCTTATTAAAAAATATTGAAAAGTTCTAAACTCAACTACTGTTTACAAGATTTAACAAATAACATTCACATACACATGTCATTCTGAATTTATTTCAGAATCTCTTTCCATGTAACCAGTTACTCGTGACTCTTCACTGTTTATTAGTTATCCCGACTAAAGTCAAGTGTAACTGGGATTGAATGTTATTTGTTCATTTCCCGTCACTCATAACTCATCACTTCTTTAATTAACCGCTAATAGTGGCTAATTTTCGCTAATTAGTCGTTTTAATAGGCGGTTTCATTTTTTAAACTCTTATCTGTAAGACACTGAACACCATTACTCGTCACACATTACTCTTTACTATTCATGCTATATATTATATGTTTATTATCAGTTCACCTACCCGTCAAAAGTAACATAATACTTACAAATTTCTTTGTTGATAATTAATTTTGTTTTAATTATGTTTTTAATAACAGATAAATAACATGTATTACTCCGAAACAGATTTCTTATTTAATGAAAGGGTGTTAAGATAATATGCTACAATTATAAAAATATTATGATTCATATAATAACATCAATATGAAAAAATTATTTTTACTATTTGTATTTTTATTAATAACCGTCATAATCAGCGGAAATGTCTACGCACAATTGAGCGGGGATAAATCCATTCCCGGTGATTATTCAGATATTTCGGCGGCTATAACCGCATTGAATTCAGGCGGTGTCGGCTCGGGAGGGGTCAGGTTTCTTGTAGCGGCGAATCATACTGAAAATACGACTGCACAATTAACTATTACTGCAACAGGAACATCAGCCAATACGATTACTTTTCAGAAAAACGGCTCAGGGAGTAATCCTAAAATCACAAGAACAGATGCGGGAAGTCTTTCAACTTCATCGGTCGGAGGCAATGGTGATGCGGTAATCAGAATGGACGGAACGGATTACATTACATTCGACGGAATTGACCTTGCGGCATCGCAGTCAGGCATTGAATACGGTTACTATACTTAATAAACCAAGCGGAACAAACGGCTGCCAGTATGTCACGATTAAAAACTGCGTAGTTACCATGACTAAAGGCACAAGCCCTTATGTAATGGGAATATATATTTCAAACGGACCAACTGCCGTTAATAACTCCGCAGGAGTCGAGGTTTCTTCCGAAAACGGAAAGAACAAAAATATTACTGTAATCGGAAATACAGTTCAGAATGTACATATTTCAGTATATGTAAGAGGGTGGCAAAGTGCAAGTTATTATGACACCGACATTACAATCGGACAATCCGATGCGGGAAACATTATTCAGAATTTCGGAGGGGGAAGTGCGGCAGAAACTTACGGTATTTATTTCGACAATGTTACTAATCCTACTGTAGCATATAATATAATAGACAACGAAGGCGGAGGAGGTTCTCAACATGGTTCTACTTTATATGGTATATTTTACAAGACCGTACTTGGAAATGTTGCAGGAAGCAATAATGATTTCTTACTTGCAAATAACTCAATATCGTCCGGTACATATTATTTGTATAATGGAAATACAGTTACATCAGAAGAGTATAATAACAACACATTTGCGGCAGGTACTTTATCATCAACAGGTAATGTCTATTTAACTTATGCAAGTAATAATACGAATACGAAATCATTTTCCGGAAACTCTATTAGCGGGACAATAAACAGAACGGGTACTTCAGGTACTTTTTACATTTATTACAGTTCCGGTTCTCCTACCGGCGGTACTGAAACAATTGCTAATAATACTTTTTCTAATGTAACATTAGCAGGAAGTTCTTCTTTTTACGGCATATATTCAGCTAAGTCAACATCACAAAACAGAAATTGTTATGGAAATACGGTTTCAGTTATTACAGGAGGAACAGGTTTGATATTAACTATCGACGCAGGGTCTTCAGCAACAAATCAGGTTTATAATAACACTGTAGACTCTATTTCCGGCAGCGGAACGATTTGGGGATTGCGTTTTTCAGGTACGAACGCGATTGTTTACGGAAACAATGTTTATAACATTACAACAACCGGCGAATATTTATACGGAATATATGATGCCGGTTTGGGTACGACTGATTGTTATAAAAATCAGGTTTATAATTTAACGAACAGCAATGCATCTGCAAAATTATATGGTTTTTATATTTCATCATCCGGAACAAATAATTACATTTATAACAACTACATTTCTGATTTAATGACTCCATCTTCCGGTTCGACAACAGGTTTAGCCGGAATATATATTTTTAATGGAAGTTTTACAGGTCTTTATTGCAACACAATTTATCTTTCAACAACAAGTTCAGGTGCAAACTGGGGTTCTTATGGCATTTTTACACGTACAGAAATAACAGTCGAATTAAGAAATAATATTATAGTAAATACTTCAACCCCAAAAGGAACAGGAAAGACAGTTGCATACAGAAGAAATTCACCGGATTTGACAAATTACGCAGGTGTTTCGAATAACAACTGTTTCTACGCAGGAACACCGGGTGCAAGTAACTTGATATTTTACGACGGAACAAATTCCGACCAGACGATTTCATCATATAAATCAAGAGTTGCTCCAAGAGACGCGGCATCATTTACAGAACTCCCTCCTTTTCAGGATATATCAACTACACCATATAACTTACATTTGAGAAACGACCAATTCACTTTTTGCGAAAGCGGAGGTTCAACTGTAAGTACTCCGAATATTGTAAACGACTATGACGGAGATGCAAGATATCCAAACACAGGATATCCCGACAGAGTAGATTATCCCGCTACAGCACCTGATGTTGGTGCAGATGAATTTGCCGGAAAGCCACAAGACAAAACTCCTCCGTCAATAGTTTATACAACTCTTACAAACGGCAAAGAAGAATCAAGTAGAGTTTTAACCGACTTCGCCGCAATTACCGATGTAAGCGGTGTTAATGTTTCGGATTACAAACCAAGAATTTATTACAAGAAATCAACCGACGACAACACATACCTTGGAAATACATCTTCAGATAACGGTTGGAAATACACAGAAACATCGAGCAGCTCATCCCCATTCAGTTTCACGATTGATTATAATATTATTTATGGCGGTTCTGTATCCGCAGATGATGTAATTCAGTATCTTGTAGTAGCCGAAGACCTTGCACCAATTCCAAACGTCGGAATAAACTCGGGAACATTTGCAAATAAACCGACACACTGTGCTCTCCAGTCAAGCAATTTCCCGATTGGCGGAACAATCAAAAGTTACACAATTTTGGAAAGTATTTCAGGAACATTTTCAGTCGGTACAACAGGTGATTATACTACACTGACTGATGCAGTAACGGATTATAATAACAAATATCAAACAGGACCGGTTGTTTTTTCATTAATCGATGCCTCTTATACAAGCGAAACACTCCCAATTTCTATAAATCAAAATCTGGGAACAAATGCAACAAATACATTGACAATAAAACCTGCAGGAAGCACAACACCGACAATCAGCGGCTCTTCTACTTCGGCAGTCATTAAATTAAACGGTGCAGATTACGTCATAATAGACGGTTCCAATACATCGAAAGGCACGGACAGAAATTTAACAATAGAAAACACTGGAACAGGTTATAATACCTGCGCAATATGGGTTTCTTCGCTTGGTGAAAATTCGGGCGCAACGAATAATATTATTAAAAACTGCAATATTAAAGCAGGGGCAAATTCAACTGACCCAATTTTCGGAATTTTCGTCGGTGGTACCTCTGTTTCAAAAACCGGCACCGGTGCCGATAATGATAATCTTACTATACAAAATAACCAGATTTCAAAATGTTATTACGGTATATATGCAAGTGGTATTGAAACAACTGGTGGCGAACTGGAAGGATTAACAATTAACGGAAATAAAATAGGTTCCGGTAGCTCTTCCGATTATGTGTATTATTACGGAATGTACCTTCGGGCAATCACCGGATTTACAATTTCTGGAAATGAAATTTATAATTTGATCAAGACCGGTGATAAATACGGTATGCATTTTGATTCATATATATCCAATGGAGTAATTACTAAAAATAACATTCATTCGTTCGGCGGTGCAACTTCCTCTTCATCTATTTGTATAGGTATTTATTTCTATTCATCAGCTTCGGTAACGAATAATCAACTCGACAATAACATTATTTATAACCTGTCTAACTATGGAAGCACTAACTCAATATACGGTCCAATCGGAATAAAAATATCCGGAGGAACCGGTTATAAATTATATTATAATTCCATCAGTCTTACGGGAGCATTCACAAGTACGACGGCGGGTGTTTACTCGATTTGCCTGAGTGTAACGACGCCTTATGCCGGTATGGACTTAAAAAACAACATCTTTTATAATGCAATGACCGGTAAAACACCGAAAACATATACTGTCTATGTAAACAGCGGAACACCGTTTACGGATATTGACTTTAATGATTATTATACAACAGGCAGTGCATTTGGTTTCTACGGCTCGGAAATTTCGAATTTTAATGCCTGGAAAACAGCAACGGGAGATGATGCAAGCTCTTTAAATGTTGACCCGGCATTTCTGAGCAGCAAGGATCTAAGACCTGCACTTGGAAATGCCGTGCTGGCTGCGGGAACTCCGATTACGGGAATTACGACGGACTATCTCGGTGTCGCACGAAACGGAACAAACCCCTCTATGGGCGCTTATGAATACGGCTGGGATAATTCTCCCCCTGTTATTACTTATACGGCGCTGGGAAATACGACTTCAACCTCTGACAGAACTTTGTCAGGTGTTACTATAACTGATGCTATCAGCGGGGTTGATTGGACTAACCTGCCGAGAATTTATTATAAGAAATCAACCGATGCAAATGCGTTCGTCGGAAATACTTCATCCGATAACGGATGGAAATATACGACCGCTAACGTTGGCTCTTCACCGACTAACTTTACAATAGATTATTCTATAATTTACGGCGGCTCTGTATCATTAGGTGATTATGTGCAGTATTTTGTCGTGGCTCAGGATTTGGAAACTACTCCCAATGTCGGTTCAAATCCTTCAGCAGGATTTGAAGGAAACTCAGTTTCTTCTATTACTTCCGCTCCAACATCACCAAACCAGTATAACATTGGACCTCTCGCAGGCACATACGAGGTTGGTGTATCTAAATTTAATGAACTGACCGGCAGAAATATATATAAAGAAACTTTCAAGAAAACCATAACTTATCAGGTTGAAGTCGAAGAAAATATTCCGGATGAAGAAGAAAATACTGAAAGAGAAGTAATTGATAATAATATTCAACCTGATAAAAATATTCCTTCGCTTAAAGAATCGAATAATACAGGCAAAGAAAACAAAAATAATTATTCTGCAGATAACCTGCAAAAAACTGATAAAAAAGAAAACAGAAAAGATGTTAATGTAAAATATAAAACCGTTCAGGAAGAAATAACATATACCGAACTTCATGAAAACGGTAAACCATATACAGGACCAATGATGATATATCTTGACGGAGGAAAATCCGACAAAAACGGAAAACTTGCAGGAGCTTATCTGACTATTACGGCTGCTATTGCAGATTTGACTGAAAGTGGAATGAGCGATGATGTAACATTTTTACTTATTGACGATTCATACACAACCGGAACTGATAAAGGTACAGGCGAAACATTTCCGATTACAATAGGACCCGTAACCGGTGCAAGTGCGACGGATAAAATAACAATCAAGCCCGCACCGGGAAAAAAACCTACTATTGAAGGAAGCAGCGGAACTGCGATATTTGATTTAAATAATGCTAAATATGTGGTAATTGACGGCTCTAATACTGAGTCCGGAACAACAAAAGACCTGACAATATCGAATACAAACACTTCCGGTCCGGTTTTCAGATTCATAAATGATGCTACCGATAATATTATTAAAAACTGTGATATAAAAGGAGTTAACACGAGCACCACCAGCGGTGTGATTTTCTTCAGTACGGCTAAAACCGGCGGTACGGGAAATGATAATAATACGATTTCCAATAATATTATCGGGAATGTATCGGGAAGTACTCCCGCAAATCTGATTTATTCATCAGGAAGTGCTTCCAATGATAATATGAAAATTATCAGGAAAACCAAAAATGAATTTTCGGAAAGACAAATAAATAAATCAATAATTGAAAAATCGCTTAGAAACGAAAAAACTTTGAGTGAAGAAGAACCGAAAAAAATGGAATCGGATAATTTAAATCAGGAAGAAGTTGTTGTGGTCCCAGACGCTCTGCCGATAAACAATTCAGATAATATAATTTCCAATAACGAATTAAAGAACTTCAGTTCTTACGGTGTATATGTTACATCAACAGGAAACGGTGATAACTGGTCTGTTAGTAATAATAGTTTCTACAATAATCAATCACCACCACCCTCGACATTACAGACTTCGATTTATATTGCTTCCGGTGATAATCACTCAATTATCGGCAATTATATCGGCGGTCAGTCTGCAAACTGCGGTGGAAGTGCATGGATAAACAACGGTACAGTTTACTTTTACGGGATAAGACTTTATGTAGGTTCAGCGGCTGCAACGTCTGTTCAGGGGAATACTATTCAGAATATAAATATGTCGAATACGAATTCCGGTTTTGCTTTCTATGGTATACATCATTCAAGTGGTTTATGCAATATTGGTACGACTACAGGGAATATAATCGGCAATACATCAAATAGTAATATAATAACAATAGCAGGAACCGGTCCGGTTTACGTAATTTATTCAAATGCTTCAAATGTTACTAATATACAAAATAATACCATCGGTTATATCTCACAGACGACAACAGGAAGCGCAGGTACTTTTTTTGGTATTTATCTGTTTGGTAATGCCAGTAAAGATGTAAGCAGAAATAAAATCTTTAATTGCGGTCCGACTTCTTCATCAAAAGGAAATAATCTTACAGGTGGAATTTTATATTTAGGCGAAACCGGAAGAACTATAACATGTACAATTTCAAATAACCAGATTTCACTCGGAAACGGAATGACGAATAATCATTCATACAGGGGTATTGATGACGGTGCTGGTACTCTAAATAATATATTATTATATTACAATACAGTAATTATTTCGGGTGCTGGAAACGGTTCTGAAAATAATTATGCCTTTCTAAAACGTAGTACTTCTAACGAAACACACAGAAATAACATCTATTACAATGAAAGAACAAACTCAAGCACGGGAAAAAATTATGCTATCGGGTTTACGAATACAAGCGGAACAAATTCGTCTGATTATAATTTATTTGTCTCCTCTTCCGCAAGTACAATTGGAGTATGGTCATCATCTGACCGGACTCTTGCAGAATGGAAAACTTCATCGGGCGGCGATGCTAACAGTTACGGAGATGTAAATACGAATCTTCTGTCATCGAATTTATTCGTTGACCTTGCAAACGGAAATCTGAATATTATATATACAAATCCCGAATGCTGGTCGGTAAAGGATTAGCAATTGCCTCGGTTGATGTAGATTATTCCGGCAATACAAGAGGAACAACAGTTGGTGTACCAACCGATATCGGCTCTAATGAATTTACCCCGTCCGGCGGAGCGGCTAATCCTCCGACAGTTACCATAAGTTCACCGACTTCAGGAACCAATAACTTGAATTATATCGGAAGAACTATCGCTGTAGTTAACTTCACATCCGAAGGAAGAACACTTCCCTCCGAACTTCAGTTTAATTATTATTCAGGCGTTACGCCTCCGGGAGCATATAATACATTTATTAACAGTTACTGGGGTATTAATGCGACAGGCGGAAGCGGTTATGAGTATAGCCTTACTTTAAATTTCAGTCCTGCGGAAATAGGAAGCATTACGCCTGCTAATTTAAGAATCGCAAAAAGTAATGATAACGGAGCAACATGGACTTGCGTTTTTGGCACGGTATCGGGAAATTCTGTTACGGTAACGGGATTAACATCGTTCTCTACATTTACTTTAACCGATGCAGACGATCCCTTACCGGTTGAATTGGCATCGTTTACTTCCAGTATAAACGGAAGAGATGTTGAATTGAACTGGGCAACCGCTGTTGAAGTTAATAATTCCGGATTCGATATAGAAAGGAAACTAATAGAACAGCAGGAATGGAGCAAGATTGGATTTGTAAAAGGAAATAACAACAGTACCGTGAAAAAAACTTACCGGTTTGATGACAAAAAACTAAACAGCGGTAAGTATAATTACAGATTGAAACAAATAGACAACAACGGGAATTTCACTTACCATACACTTTCGAATGTCGTTGAAGTCGGATTACCTACAAAGTATGACCTTTCCCAGAACTATCCGAATCCGTTCAACCCGTCAACGAAAATAGATTTCTCGCTGCCGTTCGACAGCAGAGTGACGATTATAATCTATGACATCACAGGCAGAGAGATTATGAAACTTCATAACAGCGATATGATAAAAGCAGGATTCCATACAGTAACACTTAACGGCAGCAGTCTCGCCAGCGGTACTTATATATACAGATTTGCCGCCAGCGGAAACGGACAGGAATTCTCGATGTCGAAGAAAATGGTGCTTGTAAAATAACGACATTTGTCATCTGAAAAATATTTATTTTTTCTTTCGTTCCCAACTAAAGTCCTAAAGGCAAGCAGGAAGGCAGTAAGGGGGGACTTTGGGAACAAAATATTCTCAACGCAGAGACCGCAATACAATCAAACTAAAGTCAGGCAATTAAAAAATATAAAAAAAAACAGGACCAAAGTCAGGGATACAAAAGACGCAGAGAGCAATTAAAAATTAAACTAAAGTCAGGAAAGGGACTTCGGGACGAGTGGTAAACATTGGGTACTGTTTTCCCAATATGTTATACGTTATATGTTATACGTTATATGTTATATGATTTACTATTTGTTATTTGATCAGTATCATCTTTTTTGTCTGCGAGAAATTGATTCCTTCCAGTTTGTAAAAATAAACTCCGCTTGAAAGACTGTTTCCGTTAAAATCAACAGTATAATATCCGGGACTCTTTACCTCGTTTACTATTACACTCATCAGTCGCCCGGTTATATCATATACTTTCAGACTTACAAATCCCGTAACCGGAACGGAATAATTTATTTTTGTTACCGGATTAAACGGATTAGGATAATTTTGTGACAGGAAATAAGACTCCGGAATTTCGGAAGTAAAGTTATTATTACCGGTAATGATACATCCTATTGAGTCCGTCAGACAGAACAATTTAGTCGTTGTTACCGTAGTCGGATAAAATCCGCCCGGAATCCAGATTTTCACTTTATTACCTGTAATACTCGACGAAACAACTCCCCAGTAATTGGATGCCGAATTGCTACCTCTGCCTGTAAGAATCTGCGGCAGCCATGTAGTATCCGTTACGCTCCATATATAAATAGAATCCTGTGCAGTCGGAGAAGGGCTGGTTTCCCCTGCAACTACATAGAATCTATTATTTACGGCATGACCTCCCGGTCTGGAATTTCCCGTACCTCTAACCGGCACATCGGGTCCCTGTATCCATAAAACCGTATCCGCCGTACTGCCGATTGTCCCTATCCAGAAATCTTTTCTGAATGCACCGGAATAGCCTGCCGCAACAAACAATTTATTCCCCTGAATACCGCCCGCAAAAGTTCTTCTTCCCGCTCCTGCCGGCAGTGAATCAACCGTTCTGCTCCAGCTATCGCTTGACGGTCTGTAAATCTGTATTCCGCGGTAATATGTACTCCAGCCGCCCATCATACAAAATATTACGCTGTCGCCCCATGCTTCCGCAACATTTCCCATAACTGCAGTAGGAATACTTGCCACCTGAGTCCAACCTGAAACGACATCATACTTATACACAATATTATCCGCTGCGCCTGTCAAAGTAACACTCCCGCCGCCGATATAATATAAATTATTACCGCACTTAACAAGGTCTCCTCCGACTTTCGGTGTCGGTAAATCTCTTCCCGGACTCCAAACACCCGTATTTATTGCATATCTTGTTACAACCGTACTCGCTGCAGGATTTGTACCTGTACCAACCAATACCGAGCCGCCCGCAATATATAGTGTATCGCCGAGTGCGGCAGACGTATGTCCGCCCAGTGCTCCTCCCGGATACTGCGAAATCAGTCCGTAATCGCATACGTGGGTCGGGTCGATTAAATTTCCGGCAACCGGAAGTTCCGTATTCCATGTCGCTGCTATTTCCGTTGATGAAAGAGTACGGCTATAAAATCTGAATTCATCCAGCATCGCACCGACAGGAATACTTGTCGCCGTTCCGTAACTTCCGACTTTGAACGGTACCGCAGCAACAAGGTTCAACGGTGATTGAACGACCGAAGATTGGAACACTCCGTTCAGATAAGCGGAAATTGTCGCTGTGACCGAATCATAGACAAAATGCACAACGCTCGGTCCGGGTAAAACACCAAGAACATTAACATTAGTTATTCCGTTGCCTCTCAAAGTAATATTGTTTGTACCCGCTGCCCCGTTTGTAAAACATCTGAAACTCGTCGTTATGTCATTTCCGAATAAATACGAAGTACCGCTTGTAATATTGTTTATCCACAATGAAATCGTCCAGCCGGAAGTACCCAGATTCATATTCCATCCCGAATTCAAATAAGTCGTATTACCGTTTCCGCCGTTTCCAATCAGTGCATTGCCGAACTGACCTGTCGGACCCATTGTCATATTATTTAGCTGCGCATCGGTAAATCCCTGCCCGGGAGATGCAAGATTCGGAGTCGTTGCTGTTCCCGTGTTGAATTTATAATACAATATTTCCGGCACGGGATAAGACTGGGAAAATCCGGTATTGACACCCGACAATAAAATGAAAATTGCCGTAAAAATGTAAATCAATCTGTACATTTCAATTTCTCCTGTTATTTTTTTTAAAATATTTTATTTGTCTCTTACAATTATAAAATTAATACAAATAAATTATAATTACAAAGTAAATAAATTTAATCACTTAACCCGCATTCTGTCATTAAAAAATAAGTGTATTAATCACTTCACGTCATTATCACAGTCATTGAAATTGAATAATATAAGAAACTAATTTATTATTTAATTTTTTTTATATTTTGTGTTATCTTGAGAGTATATATCGGTAGTTATTTGCTTACCAGTGCGGATTTATTCATAAAATATTTTGGTTTGCTAATTATCTTAAAACCTATATTTTCTATTTTATGAAGCATTGTTCTGAATTCTTTTCCTGAGACGTGAAACGGCGGCTCAACAATTAACATTTTTCCCTCCGGCTTCAATATTGTATAAATTTCATTAAAAAAAGCATCCTGGTCAGGAACTTCGTGAACAACATAAAAAGCCAAAACAAAATCAACGTTTTCTTCTAATCCTGTTTTATTCTCTTCGCATTTATGCAGATGTATGATTTGTTCAAACGGAGTTCCACAGATTTTATTCTTTACAGTCTGAAGCATTTCTGCCTGCAAGTCAGCTGCATATACTTTCCCCGAACTGCCCGCCATTCTCGCAATTTCAAGTGTAAAATATCCTATTCCGCAGCCGATATCCAGGACCGTCATCCCCTCCTTAATAAACGGTTTTAAAATTTTCCGGGGATTTTGAATTAATCTCCTGAATCTGCTGTCAAGACTTCCCGCTTTTTCAATTGTACAAATTTTGTTTTTGTTTTTCATTAAAAATATTTCTTTATGATTCTATTTTAGTTTAATGACAAGAAATTCAGACTAACTCTAAAATTTTAGTTATTGTTTGTTTTTCTTTACAGACTCACAAATATAATCTATCCAGTTATCACAATTGAATGCTTTTCCCCACTCTTTATATTCATTCAGAACTTCCTGTTTCTTTATTTCTTCGGGTGACATTCCCGATTCAATTTTTTTTCTTACAATATCATATGTATACTTAACCATTTCACCATGTTTTCTTAAGTCTTCGACTGAATAAATCATGCCGTGTCCCATAATGATTTTTGTGTTCACGGGAAGTATTTCGCAAAGTTTTTTTACACTTTCGTAAATTGCCAATACATTGCCTCCGTGATTGATGTCAACAAATGAAAACATATTTCCAAATATCAGGTCTCCTATATGCACGATATTAGATTCCGGAAAATAAACAATTACATCGCTGCAGGTGTGTCCTGCAAGAATGAACATTTCAATTATTTCACCGTTAAACCGCATCCGATATTCGTCATCAAATACAATCTCAGGCAACGCATAATACGGCAGTGCTTTTATTGTGTCACCAAGAAGAAATCTGTCTTCCGATAAAAGTTCCAAGTTTTTTTTGCTCGATATTATTTTTGAATTATAACCGAATATCAAATTACAGCCAACATGGTCGAAATGCCAGTGAGTATTTACGACATAATCTACTTCCTTGCCTCCAAGGCTGTCAATAACATTAATTAAATACCGGCACAACTCTTTATAATTTGCATCAACCAGAAAGACTCCGTCATTTCCAATCGAAACAACATGATTACAGCCTGCAATTGAAATTTCCCAAATATGACTGTTTAACTGCACGACTTCAATAACAGGAACTTCCGTTGAGTCCTGCGGAAAAACAGGTAATACAATAAACCACAAGTAAATTACGGATATTATTAATAACTTTTTTATTTTTATAATATTTTATTTATTTATACGTAAAAAATAACATTAAGTTTTTGTTCGGTACGACATTTATTATTGTCAGAATAACAAACTATTTTCAATGTATTTAATTTTCTTCCGTAAGAGAGAAGAAGACAATGCCGTACGAAATAAAAACAGAACTTAAATAAATCATCAGAAACAGAACAAATCGGAAATTTTGCTATAAGTTATATTGTACGTACTAATTTTTTTATCAGAAAACCGATATTTTTCCCGTTTGTTTACGTCCGTGAGTATATACCGCATAACGAATCGCATCCATCATATGGTCGTTGAACTTTACCGGTTCATCGAGTATATTTCCGTCTTTATCCGTCTGATAAACGTAACTCTGAACTTCCCTGTTGATATTTATATTGCCCGGATTACTGTAAATTTTTCTGCTTCTGACAAAGTCAATGCCAGCTTTGATGCTTCTGTCAGCCGGTTTTGCATTATACCCTGCCCGTCTTATCTCTTCTATCATTCCCGGTTCGGAAGAATCGCAGTACATCAACGCTCCTTTCTTTATTCCGTTTTCTTTGAAATGTTCAATCATATCCTGCACTGTCATCTTTGTTCTGTATAAAATCTCTTTCAGAAAATACACTCCGTCCTTTATTCCGATTTCAACTACCGCAGCCGGATTGTTATACCCGAAATCTATTCCGTAAATTTTCTCATCGTAATGCGGCGGATAGCATAATACTTCCGTTATTCTTTTCTTCTCTCCCGTCTTTTTCGATTCATATATTCTGCCGAAAAATGATGAATCGGGATTCTTTATAAATACATACTCTTTTTCCTCCGAATTTTCTTCTTTGCCTCTTATACTTTGCGTAATCTCGTCATCTATTATTTCAAACGGCTGATATATTAAATTCCTTAAAATTCCCCATTCGCCGAGCCCGTAAATTCTGTAATATTCCCCGTCCTGATGTTTTAAATCTTCAAGAACATTTCTGTACTCATCTTCAATAAATTTGTTATCCTTATATGTAGTTCTTATATAAGTACTATTTTTCCTTCTTTTAGTATTTAACCAGTGCAAAGAATTTACCGGATTATAAGTCAAAAGAATCTGCTTATAATGTAAGCTTCTTCCACGCAGTCTTAAATCTATCTGTATAAAATCTTTGTAATCGAGTTCCGTAGCTTCTTCTATCCAGATTGAGGTTATACCGTGTATAGATTTCAGTTTCTCTCTGTCGTCCACACCCGCCGAAATTATCTCACTCCCGTTAACAGTATTTATTATTTTCAGGTCGCTGTCTTTTATGCGGTAAATGTGTTTCAGACCGGTAGATTCAATATAACTTTTCAAAAGACTGAACTGACTTGCCCTTATAGTTCTTGCCACTTTCCGTATAAGTAAAATCCTGTGTCTTTTTTCCGCGGTTATGCGGTACAACACTTTCTGCGCGGCAAATACCGATTTCCCTGAACCTGCTCCGCCGTATATGTGAAGATATCTTGCATTCTCTTTGAGATACGGATAATAAACAGAATTGAAATCACTACGGCTGAATATTATTCTGTAATCACACATCTGATAACTTCCTCTTCTCATCTTCATTGAAAATCACTTTTATTGTCTTTGATTCCTTATGTTCCTTATTATAATCTATATTCCCACCAAATAAATAAACCATTACTTTCAACCAAGAATTCAAAGATAACTTATCCGGGGATAATTTAATCCGTTTTAAAGCAAATTTCTCCAAACATTTCCTTCCGGTCCTTTCTGATGATTTAATCTCTTCCTGATAACTCCCCTCTTCGGTTTTATTTACTTCGTCCAATTCATTAGCATATTTTAAAATTGTGTCATAATCTCCCCCGGGAAATGAGCGTCTTGAATATCCCAACCTCAGATGTATGCAAAAATCGTTTATTAGTTTTATTTTGTTTTCACTATTCATCTTTCCAATATTTTCTGCTAATATAATAAATCTTCTTTTTGTATTTTCGTATTTAAATTTACTTACGACACTTTACTCGTTACACTTCACATGTTACTCATAACTTTTTTAAATCCGTCTTAGCGGACATCACTATTTGCTCCCTGTTAAACGTTATATATTATATCCTATATGTTATATTGATATATGTTTTCTATTCTTAATTTCCTGCCTTCTTGACTTAAGTTAGTTTCTTTTTTAATTGTTAATTAATTTGCGTCCCTGTGTTTACTTATATTTCTCACTGAACGGAACTCTTTAAACATTGACCGCATTTCATTGAATTAGTTTAATAAATTGCGTAAATTTGTAGCTAATGCCGGGATAGCTCAGCTGGTCAGAGCGTCGGAATCATAATCCGCAGGTCGGGGGTTCAAGTCCCCCTCCCGGTACCATCAATGCGGGATTTTTCTTTCTCTGAATTTGAAACTAATTTTTTTTCATATCGTAAAATATATATAAATAATAACATATGGAAAAAAAGTTTCTTATCAATTTTTTAATTTCCTCAATAATCATACCGCTTGCCTTAACGTTTATCTTTACGATTCATACTTTTTCACAGGAAAAAACGGAAACCGACGACTCATACAATAGCGGAGAAAAACCGTTTTATGATGAATCCTCGGTTCCCGAGCAGTATTTTTATTCGCCGGATGATACGGCAAAAGTTGATTTTGTGCCTAATACAGATACAAAAGTAATTGCTGTAAGGATAGATAATGCAGATATCACAATCGACGGTGAATTAAACGAAAAAGAATGGCAATCACTTAAAAAGTACGGAAATTTCTGCGAAGTAAATCCCGGTGACAGAGTTAAACCTGCAGTGCAGACGGATGTACTGATATTCTATGACGACAAAAATATTTACATCGGATTTATCATTTACGAAAATGATATCAAGACTCTCAGAAAAACACTTTGCAAAAGAGACAATATCTGGGCGAATGATTATGTAGGTATGATGCTTGATACATACGGTGAAAGTAAAAATGCATACGAAATTTTCGTTAATCCCTACGGTATTCAGGGCGACGGAATGTGGACTTCTCCCGGAAACGAAGATATGAATTTCGATTTAATCTGGTATTCCGATGCAAAAATCAATTCGGATAAATGGACTGTTGAGATTTCAATACCTTTTAAGAGCATAAAATTCCCTAATAAGAATGTTCAGGACTGGCATTTTCATTTCTGGCGGAACAGGCCGAGGGATAACAGGTATCAGTACAGTTTTGTTCCTTTTGACAGAAACATTGCGACGCTGTTTTCCAAATACGGAGAGCTGACAGGAATTCAGAACATTAAGGGCGGAAAAAATCTCGAGATTATACCTTATTTAGCAGGCACACAGTCCGGACAGATTTCCGATTATTCAAATGCAAATTCGGATTTTGTCAACGAAAAAATCAAAGGAAACTTCGGCTTTAATATAAAATACGGATTAACTTCCACACTTACGTCGGAATTCGCATACAACCCCGATTTTTCGCAGGTAGAAGCAGATCCGGGCGTTATAAACGTCAATTCTCCTTATGCAATTTTCTATCCTGAAAAAAGACCATTTTTCAACGAGGGTTCGAGTATATTCAGTAATCTATTTACTACAGTTTATACAAGAACGGTAAACAATCCGCTGCTTGCACTGAAACTTACGGGTAAAGTAGATAAAAACGAAATAGGTTTTATAAGCGCCTATGATAAAAAGACACCATTCATAATCCCGTTTTCCGAATCAAGCGATTATCTTCTGACCGACAGAAGGTCGCTATCCAACATACTGAGATATAAACGCTCCGTATTTACGGAAGATTCTTACATCGGACTTACAATAACAGACCGCGAGGTAAATAAAGAAGGCACTAAATTCTGGAATCCCGAGGGATATAACAGAGTATTTTCACTGGACGGCAGTTACAGATTCCTTGAAAGTTACAATTTCAGATTACAGATTTTCAAATCTTTCACGAAAGAGATTGATGACCCTAACTACGAGAGTGAACTGGTCTTCGGCGATAAAAATCACACAGGCAAATTCGACGGCGAGTCATATAACGGAACGGGTATGTATTTTAACTTTTCAAGAAGCGCCGAGCATTATAACTTCGACGTAACTTATGCCAATGCATCGCCCGAAGCACGACTGGATAACGGATTTATGAGTACAAATGATTATCATCAGTTCCTGACCTGGCAGGGTTATGTTATGTACATAGACAAAGATTTTCTCAAAAGGATACAGCCGTCCGTGCAGGGAGGCATAAAACTGGATTACAACGGAAGGTTAAAAGAGCAATGGGCTATGGCGGGTATATGGTTTATGCTGAAGAACCAAATCCAGACAAACATTAATTTTCTTTTCTGGAATAACGAGGACTTCGGAGGCGTTTATAATCAGAACGCAAGAAGGGTATCCCTGAATGTCAATGCAAACACATTCAACTGGCTTACGGGCGGATTTTACGTTTCGGCGGGAAAGTATATAATACGATTTAATAGTATCGGCGTAGGAAACGGAGTTCAGTCGGAAGTTTGGGTCAATATAAAACCAATAGACAGAATTGTTACGAGTTTCGACCATAATTATTTCGAGCTTTCGAATCCTGAAGGAACGGAAAAACTTTTCGCAGGATATATATTAAGAAACACGACCAATATACAAATTTTTAAAGATATTTCCCTTAGATTTATTGCAGAATACAACTCTTTTTCGAGCAGTTTTTATATTAATCCGCTTGTTACATACCAGCCCAATCCATTCACGATTTTTTATGCGGGATTTACAAACCAGTACGAAGATATTCAGAATCCACAGCAGAATAATTATAGGTACACGTTGTCCGACAGGCAGTTTTTCCTGAAAATGCAGTACCTGTTTCAGTTTTAATAAAACCTAATCAGATTTTCTACAAAGATTACGCCCCTATGGGGCTGAATAGATCCTGAAACAAGTTCAGGATGACAGTCGGGAAATAGGATGCGACAGAAATGAAGCCCCTATGGGGCTGCAGAAATGGCGCCCCTATGGGGCTACAGGGACATTAACGACTAACGAATGATTATCATCTTCTTAGTTTCCGTATAATTCCCCGCTGTCATTTTATAAAAATAAACTCCGCTCGTCAAATTACCCCCATTAAAACTAACACTGTAACTCCCCGCACTCAACTTCTCATCGACAAGCACCGCTACTTCCCTTCCCATCACATCATATACTATGATTTTTGCATGCTCTGCATATAACATTTGCCATTCAACATTTGTCATTGAGTTGAACGGGTTCGGATAATTCTGTTCCAGTGCGAAAACATCCGGAATACCGGTGCCGCTTTGTGAAATATAAGACAATCCACCGTTCGTAGTTTTCAGAATTTTTCCCGACCAAGTACATGCATATCCTGTCAGCAATGACGGAAAATCAACATCATAGATATTCTCCGTCACCGGCACCGGAGTAAACTGAAATCCCCAGAGTATTCCTCCGTTTGTCGTATTTACAATTTTCCCGTCCGATGTACATCCGTATCCCTTATTACTATCAATAAACGATAAACGCCACACAGCAGTACCCGGAGTATAATATATCTGTGTCCAGTTACTTCCTCCGTCGCTTGTCCTCACAATCCTGCCCGCATTAGTGGAATACAATCCCGTGCTTTCATTAAAAAATTTAACATCGGTGAATGTTTCAAGCGAACTGACATACGGAGCATTTAAATCCTGCCACGTATTCCCTCCGTCAGTCGTTTTTAATATCAGCGGAGCACCTGAAATAAACCCGGTATTTTCATTCAGGAAACACATACCCTGCATTGCATTCTGCACACCTGTACTTAATACTGTCCAGTTATCACCTTTATTTGTCGTTTTCATAAAATGGCCGTAACTTCCTGTTATATATCCCGTATTCGAATTCACGAACTGCATATCCCAGAATTGTCTTGTTGTATCCGCATAAATCAAATTCCAGTTCTGTCCTCCGTTATAAGTTCTCAGAACCTTTCCGTAATTTCCGCAGATATAAACCGTATCCGGATGTACAATATGAATAGCCATAAATCTCTGTGCTGTATATCCCGAATTTTGTATTATCCAGTTCAGACCTCCGTTCGTCGTCTTATAAATATTATTATTCGAACCGTTATACAGCACACCCGAATTGTATCCCGTATTAACATCGAAGAATTTAATAACCATGCAGGTCTGCGACGGGTTGTGCGCATACACCTGCAGCCACTGGGAATAAAGACGCGAATTGATTAATAAAAAGAAAAGTGAAAAAATAATAAATAACTTTTTCATAACCATATTTTTATTTAAATAAAAGTAAAATAAAAAAGATATAATATCAATAATAAAATACATATTACCGTTATAAACAAATTTTGTTTTACGATACGGACAATTTCTTTCGATTTCATATTTAATTGTATTTTACCGTTTATTTACATAAATTGAATAAAATTTTTTATTTTATGCTGAATGAAATATTATTAACAATCGGTGCAACCTTTCTGGCACTTTTTCCCGTAGTCAATCCGATTGGTGCTATTCCTGTTTTCTGTTCTCTTACTTCCTCCGACACAAAGCAAGCAAGAAAGAAAACCGCAATAAAAACTGCAGTAAACGTATTTTTTATACTTACTGTTTTTCTTGTAGCGGGAAATTTTATACTGAATTTATTCGGTCTTAACATCGGTGTCCTGAAAATCGCGGGGGGACTGATTGTAGCTCATACTGCATGGGAAATGCTAAACACCATTCCGAAACTCTCAAGCGACGAAAAAAACGAAGCATCTTCCAAAATGGACATTTCATTCTCTCCAATGGCTCTGCCTATGCTGAGCGGACCGGGCGCCATCGGTATTGTTATCAGTTTAGGAAGCGGAAAAATTATGCTCGATCATTTAATCGGAAATATTGCCGGAATATTTTTTATTTGTGTAATATGCTACATCTTTCTGATGATATCAGGTCCGCTGTTTAAAATTCTTAAAAATTCCGGAGTAATAATTTTAAACAAGATAATGGGATTTTTCATACTCGCAATAGCCGTAAAATTCATTGCTGACGGGATAGTTATGTTATCCATATTCTGAACCAGTCAGTTATTACTTTGCATTGTAATAAGCAGATAATTAAATTATTTTTGCCAATAACGGAGAGGTGGCTGAGCGGTTGAAAGCGGCGGTCTCGAAAACCGTTATAGAGGCAACTCTATCGGGAGTTCGAATCTCCCCCTCTCCGCAACCCACATAAATCTTTCTCCTATCCATTTCTTCTAAAAATTTTTTTATTTTCTTTTTCCTATCATTATATATTTTATGTTCATTGATTAGTTTTTAACTAACTCCGTGAAACAAAAATAACTTCCAAATCGTAAAAAAAGAAGGCAGCCCTTTCCTTTTTAAGTAACCGGAACTGCCTTTGAAAATTATTGAGGGAAATAATCACTTCTGCGGAAGCAGAGGGCGGCAGTTCCGGTTTTATTTTTCCTGACAAGAAATTTCAGTTTTCGTCGTCTAATTATAAAAAATAATATGGAATTTTATTCCGATATTACTTATTTTGTTAGATTAAGAATTTTAAATATTATTTAAATGAAAAAAATAATATACTTTTTGCTGCCCATCCTGATTATAACATTTTCAATTATATTAAGCGGTTATCATAATCCCGGTAATCAAATTGGTTATGAAGCGGACACAGATTTATCTGCGGCGGGCGACAGTTTGTTTACGGGTGTTCAAATTCATAATATTAATATTATTTTTCAGTATCCGAACTATTGGGACTCATTGATGATTTATTATCTGCAGGGCGACGAACAGTACATCCCCGCAACTGTAATAGCAAACGGAAGAACTTTCAATAATGTCGGAGTCAGGTTTAAAGGAAATTCATCATTTACCCACCCGAATAACAAAAAGTCATTCCGTCTCAGTTTCAATGAATTTGTCAGCGGACAAAAATGGAACGGACTTAAAGGCATACACCTGAATAACTGCTGGAATGACCCGACATTAATGAGAGAAAAATTGCATCTGGATTTCTGCAAAAACGCAGGCATTCACGCACCTCGTGCTAACTTCGCCCGACTTTGCATTAACGATACGCTTTTTGCATTCTACTCTATGGTCGAACACGTCGATAAAATTTTCCTTGATACTCACTACGGAGACGATAGCGGTATATTGTTCAAAGCAGTTGACGGTCGTGATACAGGAGGCGTTCAGTATTATTCCGATTTCTGCTGGTACGGCAGCGATTCAACAGCATATTTTGACAGATACGAACTGAAAACCGACGAATCCCCCATCGCCTGGAGTAAACTTGTAAAATATCTCGACACACTAAATCATACACCAACTCCGTCAACTACGTTACCGTCAATAGCAAATCTGAATCCGTTTTATAAAGCAATGACAGCCGATATTTTACTCGGGAATCTGGATTCATATGTAAGCACAAGCCGAAACTTCTATTTCTATTTTCATCCGGCAACAAACAAAATGGAATGGATTGTCTGGGATGTATCTCTAACATTCGGTGCAATGCCGGGCGGTTCGGTTACAAATGTAGAAAATCTCAGCGTTACTTATGTCAGCAATCCGACGTTGCGTCCAATGTTTACAAGAATACTTAATACACCGAATTTAAACTATGACTATTTGTATGCATTCTGCCTTGTTTTTTATGACCTTTTCTCTATGACGAAATTATATCCTAAAATTGACAGCATCGCAAATGCAATCAGAAGTTACGTTTACGAAGACCCGAGAAAAATGTACACAAATCAGCAGTTCGAAACCAATATAATCAGCGATATTACGGTTGCGGGAAGCAGAAAACCCGGGCTGAAATCTTTTGTTATGTTAAGACAAAACAGCGTTACTTCACAACTTAACAATCTCGGTATTATATGCCAGTCTGCAATAAATCCGAATGAAGAGCTCAATAACATTAAATTCGAACTATATCAGAATTATCCTAATCCTTTCAATCCTTCAACTAACATAAAATACACACTGCCGAAAACAGCAGTTGTAACAGTAAAAATTTATGATATACTCGGTAAAGAAATCCGCACTCTGGTAAGCCGTATTTCACAAAAGCCGGGAGATTATTCGTTAATCTGGGACGGCAGGAATAATGAAGGAGAAATCGTAACAAGCGGAACATATTTCTGCAGACTGGAAACACCTGAATTTATTAAAACAAGAAAAATGACAATATTAAAATAAATTAAATTTATGACTAAAAAATTCAATCTTTTTCTTACAATTATTACAGTTGCACTATTCGGACTGCAGCTTACTGCTTTTTCACAGGCATACCAAGGGTATACGTTATTTGCAGGCAACAACTCAAAGAATACGTATCTTATTAATATGAACAACACGACATATCACAGCTGGACACATACAAGGAACGGCGGATATTCGTGTTATTTAATGACTGACGGAACTTTGTGGCGCTCTGCGGTTGCTTCGACAACATATTTCAACGGCGGAGGAGCTACCGGAGTAATTCAAAAAATTGCCTGGAACGGTACGGTACTTTGGGAATTTACTTATGCTACTTCATCTTACCGCTCACATCACGATTTCAGCGTTTTACCTAACGGAAATGTTCTGCTTATTGCATGGGAATCAAAAACAGCGGCTCAATGCATAGCAGCGGGATTAAACCACAGTGCAACTTTATGGCCTGACCATATTGTCGAAGTGCAGCCTGTAGGAACCAACGGCGGAAACATAGTATGGAAATGGCACTTCTGGGACCATCTGATTCAGGACTGGGATTCCACAAAAGCCAATTACGGAGTTGTGGCAAATCATCCGGAACTTCTCGATATTAATGTCGGCAGTACTTCAGGCGACTGGATGCACTGCAACGGAATCAGTTATGACACATTAACCGACCAGATAGTAATTTCATCTCACAATCTGAATGAAGTATTTGTAATAGACCACAGCACGACCATACAGGAAGCCGCTGGTCACACAGGCGGCAGGTGGGGCAAAGGCGGAGATTTTCTTTACAGATGGGGAAAACCTGCAAATTATCGAGCTCCCGGAACAACGGTTTTTAACGTGGTTCACTGCTCTGTCTGGATACCATACGATTGTCCCGGGGCGGGAAACATAATGGCATTCAATAACCGTTCGGGAACTAACTCTTCTATCGTTATGGAAATTGTTCCTCCGCGAGATAGTTTGGGTAATTTCATTCACGTACCCGGAACCGCATACGGTCCGGCTTCAGCCACCTGGACTTATTCGGCAAGCGGATTTTATTCACAGCATCTCGGCGGCAACCAGCGTCTGCCTAACGGAAATACAGTAATTTGCGAATCAACAGTAGGATATATGTTTGAAGTAAATCCGGCAGGCGTTACTCAATGGTACTACAACAGAGGAGGAGAAGTTGTCAGAGCACTCAGATATCCGACAAATTATATTACGAGCATCGAAAATAATCTGGGTATACCCGCAACTATTCCGACAACGACGGAATTAACTTCCGCTTATCCGAATCCTTTCAATCCGGTTATCAATATCAAATACTCGCTTGCCAAACAATCAAATGTAACCGTAAAGATATTTAATATACTCGGACAGGAGATTAAAACACTGGTGAATGAAAATTCACAGGCGGCGGGAAATTACGATATACAGTGGAACGGTATAACAGAATCGGGATTATATGCACCTTCGGGAGTATATTTCTGCCGTTTGCAAACACCGGATATTACACAAACACGAAAAATCGTTTTTGCAAAATAACTCTTTTATTTCCACGGTTCTCATCTTTATTTTATACTTATTTTAACCACAGGAAACATTTTACCGACTTTCCTAACCGTTTCAACGGTTTTCATCTCATATCCAGCCCACGGTTTTAACCGTGAGTAAAATATGTGTAAACCCCTGCTAACCGTTTCAACGGTTTTCATCTCATCTCCAGCCCACGGTTTTAACCGTGGGTAAAATATTTGTAAACTCCTGCTAACCGTTTCAACGGTTTTCATCTCATATCCAGCCCACGGTTTTAACCGTGGGTAAAATATTTATTAGCCCCTGCTAACCGTTTCAACGGTTTTCATCTCATGTCCAGCCCACGGTTTTAACCGTGGGTAAAATATGTGTAAACCCCTGCTAACCGTTTCAACGGTTTTCATCTCATATCAAGCCCACGGTTTTAACCGTGGGTAAAATATTTGTAAACTCCTGCTAACCGTTTCAACGGTTTTCATCTCATATCCAGCCCACGGTTTTAACCGTGGGTAAAATATGTGTAAATCCCTGCTAACCGTTTCAACGGTTTTCATCTCATGTCCAGCCCACGGTTTTAACCGTGGGTAAAATATGTGTAAACCCCTGCTAACCGTTTCAACGGTTTTCATCTCATATCTAGCCCACGGTTTTAACCGTGGGTAAAATATGTGTAAACCCCTGCTAACCGTTTCAACGGTTTTCATCTCATATCCAGCCCACGGTTTTAACCGTGGGTAAAATATTTATAAACTCCTGCTAACCGTTTCAACGGTTTTCATCTCAAATCCAGCCCACGGTTTTAACCGTGGGTAAAATATTTATAAACCCCTGCTAACCGTTTCAACGGTTTTCATCTCATATCAAGCCCACGGTTTTAACCGTGGGTAAAATATGTGTAAACCCCTGCTAACCGTTTCAACGGTTTTCATCTCATATCCAGCCCACGGTTTTAACCGTGGGTAAAATATTTATAAACCCCTGCTAACCGTTTCAACGGTTTTTATTTATCTTTAAATCCATAAATTTTTAAAAATTTCTCCAACTCCTCTGAAAACGTCAACTTCTTATGATGTGATTTTTGTTTCTGTATATATTTCCTAACAATTTCAACTTTATCCACACTGATAGAAAATGCGGAATATCCTGTCTGCCACAGGAATTTTCTCTTCAGAAAATTTTTTTGATTAATCCAGTGAGATGATTCTCCCTTAATGTTTTTAATTATATTTTGCAGAGAAAAATTTGGTGAAATTTGGAATAATATATGAATATGGTCTTTTGTTCCGTTGATTTCTTCGAAATAACATTCAAATTCTTCAATTAATTTAGTCTTAATATGGTTATGAAGTTGTTTATCAAAAGATTCCAATATCATTGGTTCTCTGTCTTTAGTACTAAATACAAGATGAATCCAGATTTTTATATATGAATGTGACATATTATTAAAAACCGTTGAAACGGTTAAATTTAGTTGATTATCAGATTCCCACGACTGAAGTCGTGGGCTGTATTTAAAAAACGGTTAATTACTGCGTTCATTCATTTCCCACGACTGAAGTCGTGGGCTGTATTTAAAAAACGGTTAATTACTGCGTTCATTCATTTCCCACGACTGAAGTCGTGGGCTGTATTTAAAAAACGGTTAATTACTGCGTTCATTTATTTCCCACGACTGAAGTCGTGGGCTGGATTTTGTATATTATAAATATAATAATCGATTTTTGTTTTAACAATTAATTTATTAAAAACCGTTGAAACGGTTAAATTTAATTGATTATCAGATTCCCACGACTAAAGTCGTGGGCTGTATTTAAAAAACGGTTAATTACTGCGTTCATTCATTTCCCACGACTGAAGTCGTGGGCTGTATTTAAAAAACGGTTAATTACTGCGTTCATTTATTTCCCACGACTGAAGTCGTGGGCTGGATTTTGTATATTATAAATATAATAATCGATTTTTGTTTTAACAATTAATTTATTAAAAACCGTTGAAACGGTTAAATTTAATTGATTATCAGATTCCCACGACTAAAGTCGTGGGCTGGATTTTGTATATTATAAATATAATAATCGATTTTTGTTTTAACAATTAATTTGTTAAAAACCGTTGAAACGGTTAAATTTAATTAATTATCAGATTCCCACGACTGAAGTCGTGGGCTGTATTTTGTATATTATAAATATAATAATCGATTTTTGTTTTAACAATTAATTTATTAAAAACCGTTGAAACGGTTTAATTCAAATAATTATCAGATTCCCACGACTGAAGTCGTGGGCTGTATTATAAAACGGTTTAATTATTTCGTTCATTTATTTCCCACGACTGAAGTCGTGGGCTGGATTTTGAATATTATAAATATGATAATCGATTTTTGTTTTAATAATTAATTTATTAAAAACCGTTGAAACGGTTTAATTTAGTTGATTATCAGATTCCCACGACTAAAGTCGTGGGCTGGATTTAAAAAACGGTTAATTACTGCGTTCATTCATTTCCCACGACTGAAGTCGTGGGCTGGATTTTGAAACGGTTAAATTATTGTCTTCATTCATTTCCCACGACTGAAGTCGTGGGCTGTATTTTGAATATTATAAATATAATAATCGATTTTTGTTTTAACAATTAATTTATTAAAAACCGTTGAAACGGTTTAATTTAGTTGATTATCAGATTCCCACGACTGAAGTCGTGGGCTGTATTTAAAAAACGGTTAATTACTGCGTTCATTCATTTCCCACGACTGAAGTCGCGGGCTGGATATAAAAAACGGTTAATTACTGCGTTCATTTATTTCCCACGACTGAAGTCGTGGGCTGGATAACAACTAACTAAAGTTTTTAAGACAGGCAAGAAGTCGTGGGCTGGATTAAGATAGAGTTGTAGATTAAAAAAAAAGTTACTCCTGTAAAGCGGAGTAACTTTATTAATTTAACTAAATATGAGGAACAAATTATCTGATTAATATCAACTTTTTCTTATCTGAATAAAATTTTCCGTCGCTGCCTTCGAAATTCAAAATATAGAAATACACTCCAGTACCTAACTCCGAACCGTTAAATCTGATATTATAAGTTCCCGACTCAAGATATCCGTCAACAAGCACATCTATTTTCTGACCGAGTATATTATATACACAAAGCATGCAATGACCTTTTCCCGGGACTGAGAACCTTATAGTAGTTGCAGGATTAAACGGATTCGGATAATTTTGATAAAGAGAAAAATCCGTTCCGGCAACATTTATTTCCTTTGTTAACAGAGGAGCATCCTGAATGTCGAGCCGGATTGGACTCGCAGCACCTCCAAGCGGGTTAACCGTATTTGCACCGCTGGGCCATATTCCGTCAGGGTCAACATTATAATTAATTAACGCACCCGTACTTAACTGATATAAATTAATTCGCCTAACACCAGTGGGAAGTATATTCGGTATAATACTTCCCCATCTTCCGTCTCTCGATATTACACTGTCTACGTAATATTGAACAAGCGAACTCATAGCTGAAGAACTTATACCTGCATTTTCGACATAAATAACCGATAACGGCCTGCCTGTTCCGTTAACATTATCATAAAGCGAAACAATGTTTTTACGTACAGCAAGCGAAACACCGTAAATTCCCGTAGCAGAGAGGTTCGTTGAAGTATTATCAAATTGTAATACAAGTATCGAATCATTCAAAGCAAATCTGTATTTTGTTATGCCTGTTCCCATACTGTCGAGCACTATTGTCGGATACAAATAATTTCCCGCAGTGAACCGTGCATTTCCAGTATGAGCAAATCCGAACCATCCGGTATAACTGCCCGATGAATTAGTAAGGAGAGAATCATAACCTGCCTGATTTGTCAGACTCGGACTGGATGTAAACCGGAAATTCGTATCGCCGATTAATATAGTATTACCCGCTCCCGGATTTGTAGTTCCGAAGTCCGTATATCTGCATGCCTGCGTGTAATAGCGGTAATAAGTATTCGGTTCCAGACCCGAAACTGTTGCCCTGTAAACATAAGGCAGGCGGGTAGATGTACCGGAACATATATATTGAGGGACAAGAACACTCTGAAAATTACTCTGCACAACCTGAGAGTAGGCAAATCCGCCAAACAGGCAAAAAAGCATTAAGAGCAAAATTATTTTTTTCATAATTATTTATATTTTAATTATTTATTAATCTTATTTCAGAAGTACCATTTTTCTGACCGATGAAAAATTTCCTGCTGTCAATCTGCAGAAATACACTCCGCTCGGAAATCCGCTCCCGTCAAATGTTACCTGATAAGTTCCCGGCTGCAATTTTTCATTTACAAGCGTCGCAATTTCTTTTCCTAAGACATCATATATTTTCAAAGAAACATTTCTGAACTCTGAGATTTGAAATTTAATAGTTGTTGAAGGATTAAAAGGATTCGGATAATTCTGATACATCTCGTAGCTGCCCGGTATTGCATTTGATATCTTCTCTACATATATAATTTCAGTTAAATTCCTGCGGTAGACGGAATTCATATTTGTACCCGCAAAAATATAATTATTATAAATATATAACTCCATTATGAATTGAATTCCGATTCCCTGATTTTTCTGAAACCAGTTCTGTCCGCCGTTGTTGGAAAAAAAGATACCGTCAATGTCCGTACCGACAAAAATATTACTGTCCGATGTTTCAAGAGCATAAGCCGAAACGTTATTCAAAGCAGTCTGTGTCCAGTTTGTTCCTCCGTTTGTTGTATAATATACTCCGTAAAAGTCCGTACCTGCATAAATCCTATTACCGCTGAGTGCAAGCGACAATACATAACGGTCATTAAACGGTGTCTGAGTCCAGGTTGTTCCGTCATCCGTTGTCTTAAAAACTCCGTTATAAGTTCCCGCATAAACATCATTTCCGACAACAAGCAGTGACAAAGCCACCTCATTAAGTGTAGCCGTTACCCAGTTTTGTCCTCCGTTCGACGAAATATAAAATGCATATCCGCATCCTGCAAAAATATAATTTCCTTTGATTGCAAGAGAAAACACAATATCGAAATCGAGTGATGTATGCGTCCAGTTTTGTCCGTTATCGGTTGAGATATAAACGCCGTCTGTAGCGCCCGCATAAACTGTTGTTCCGCTTGATGCCATAGAAAAGATACCAACCGAATTCAATGTAGTCTGAGTCCAGTCTGTTCCGTTATTTGTGGATTTAAACACACCGTAATTTTCCGTTCCTGCGAATAAATTTGTCCCGTTATCGGTAAATGAGTATACGGCTACATTATTAAATGTTGTCTTGCTCCAATTCTGCCCGTTGTTCGAAGATGTATAAATCCCGCAGCATGTTCCGGCAAAAAGATTAACGTTGAATATAAGCGACTGCACTTCCAATCCCTGAGAAAATGTATTTGTCCAGTTTAAACCGCCGTTTGTTGACAGATATACGCCGTCTGATGCACCGGCAAAAACATTACTTCCGTTGGTCGTAAAAGAATAAATAATAACACCGTTAAGCGATGTCAAAGTCCAATTCTGCCCGACATCTGTGGATAAATAAACTCCGTTGTTTGTTCCCGCATATACATTACCTCCGTTTGTTGTAATTGCATATACATCCATATTGTTTAAAGTCGTTTGTGTCCAGTTCTGCCCGTTATTTGTCGAGTAATAAACTCCGGTATTTGTTCCCGCAAATATATTAGTTCCGCTTACCGACAGAGAATATATATTTTTATCGCTCAATCCGCTTTGCGACCAGTTCAATCCACCGTTCACAGAATAATAAACACCCATATTAGTACCCGCGAAAATATAGGTTTCATTTGTTCCGAATGCCCAGACAACTTCACTGCTCAATGATGACTGCTGCCATGTGTTTCCGTTGTCCGAAGATCTAAGTGCGCCCCCGAGAAATGTTCCGGCTACAACAATATTATTTTTAACAGCAAGGCTATAAACTGTTGTATTGTTCAATGCTGTCTGACTCCAGGTAGTTCCGTTATCCGGAGAATAATAAACGCCGCTTAAATATGTTCCCGCAAATAAATTATTTCCGTTTTCAGCAAATGACCTGACATCACCGCCTGTAATTCCTGATGATGTCTGAATCCATTGTGCGTTTCCGGATGCCGTGATAAATATATGAAATATCAGAAGTACGGCAATGACAAAAAGTATTCTTTTCCCTTTTTTCATATTTTTGTTTTAAGATTAATAATAAATTGATTCTATATTTGAGAAGAATTTAAAAAATATAATTTTAAAAAACTAATGTATTCTGAATGATGTTTTTTGAGTTATTTAATCATATTGTAATTAACCGTTCGGGATTGGAAACCGTTGAAACGGTTAGATTATTGTCTGAATTTATTTCCCACGACTAAAGTCGTGGGCTGTATTTTAAAATTGTTCATTATTGCGTTCATTCATTTCCCACTGAAGTCGTGGGTTAAAAACCGTTAAAACGGTTTAATTTAATTGATTATCAAATTCCGACGACTGAAGTCGTGGGCTGTATTTTAAAATTGTTAATTATTGCGTTCATTCATTTCCCACTGAAGTCGTGGGTTAAAAACCGTTGAAACGGTTAGATTATTGTCTGAATTTATTTCCCACGACTGAAGTCGTGGGCTGTATTTTAAAATTGTTAATTATTGCGTTCATTCATTTCCCACTGAAGTCGTCGGTTAAAAACCGTTAAAACGGTTTAATTTAATTGATTATCAAATTCCGACGACTGAAGTCGTGGGCTATATTTTAAAATTGTTAATTATTGCGTTCATTCATTTCCCACTGAAGTCGTGGGTTAAAAACCGTTGAAACGGTTAGATTATTGTCTGAATTTATTTCCCACGACTGAAGTCGTGGGCTGTATTTTAAAATTGTTAATTATTGCGTTCATTCATTTCCCACTGAAGTCGTGGGTTAAAAACCGTTGAAACGGTTAGATTATTGCGTTCATTTATTTCCCACGACTGAAGTCGTGGGCTGTATTTTAAAATTGTTAATTATTGCATTCATTCATTTCCCACTGAAGTCGTGGGTTAAAAACCGTTGAAACGGTTAGATCATTGCGTTCATTTATTTCCCACGACTGAAGTCGTGGGCTGTATTTTAAAACGGTTAAATTATTGCGTTCATTCATTTCCCACTGAAGTCGTGGGTTAAAAACCGTTAAAACGGTTTAATTTAATTGATTATCAAATTCCGACGACTGAAGTCGTGGGCTGTATTTTAAAATTGTTAATTATTGCGTTCATTCATTTCCCACTGAAGTCGTGGGTTAAAAACCGTTGAAACGGTTAGATTATTGTCTGAATTTATTTCCCACGACTGAAGTCGTGGGCTGTATTTTAAAATTGTTAATTATTGCGTTCATTCATTTCCCACTGAAGTCGTGGGTTAAAAACCGTTGAAACGGTTAGATTATTGCGTTCATTTTTTTCCCACGACTGAAGTCGTGGGCTGTATTTTAAAACGGAAACAATATCGGATGAGGAGGACGTTTCGGAAAACCTTCGGGTTTTTTCCTTTGCATAATATCATTCATCAACTTATTAAATTTCTCTTTTTGTTCATCCCTGCACAGCATTTTAATTGACAAAAAATGGTTAAACATTTCCGTCTCGATGCGGTTTTGTATCAGTCCTATTTCTTCAATTATTTTCTGAGCATTCGACTGGTCGGGATTTTCTTTTGTTAATTCCTGAATAACCAGTTTTTTCTTGGAATGAATTTCATCATTAAGTACTTTCATTTTATCAAAATGCTGTTTTCTTATTTCCTCCAACTTTTTTGTTTGTTCATCATCGAATCCAAGTTCCCTGTCAAGCGGTTCGATTAATTTTTTATCCTGCATAAAACCCGGAGGTTTTGGCATATTTTCTACAGGTTTCAGAAATTTTCCAAACCATAATGTACCAAGAGTTCCCAGATTTAATACAATCAGGATTACAATTACAATTATTAATATTCTGTTTTTCTGGAATAAATCCATATTATTTTTATTATTTTTTTATAACCGGTAATTACGTTAATAAGACAATTTTATTCAATTAAATTGAAGGTTTTTTCCGGAAAAATTTCATTTGTAAGTGAGATGATTAAATCGCTTCTGTATTGTTCCGTGCTGTCACTTCCGCGCGAAAAGAAAACTATTGCGGTAAGCAGATTAACAAATATTAATGCTATAAACAGTGTATATTTGAAAATATTCGCTTTACCGGTATTCTTTTCAATGTTTACAACATCATTCAACCTTTTTTCTATGCTGTCCCATAAATCTATATCATAATGCAGATTTTCCTTAGAATCCGCCAATTCCATTATGGAATCCACTTCCTGCAATATTTTTTGTTTTTTATTCATTTGCCTTTAAATAATTAGACGATATTATTCATAATTCTTGCTGTTAATTAAAAATATTTATTATAATTTTTCAGTAAAAATTCTTTCAATTTTTGTTTTCCTTTAAATATATGGGATTCGACAGCCGATACCGAAGTACCCATTATTTCTGCAACTTCTTTGTTTTTCAGACCGTCAATTTTGCTCAGAGTAATTGCTACTCTCTGGCTTTCCGATATATGATCCATAGCAACGTAAAATATTTTTTTTCTTTCTTCCATTTCGAACTTTTCCAACGAAGACGAAAAAGAACTTCTGTCCACCAGGTCTTTATTTTCTTCCGTGCTGAATATTTTTTTTATGGAGCCGAATCTTTTTTTTCTGTTTTTTCTTCTTATAAAGTCAATGCATTTTGATGATGCAATTGTAAAAATCCATGTCGAAAGTTTTGAATCCCCTTTAAATTTTTTGATTGAGCGAAACACCTCGAGGAATACTTCCTGTGCCGCATCCTCGGCATCTTCCTTGTTATGAAGAAAATGAAAACATAAACCAAATACAATCCGTTGATGTTCCTCCACCAGCTTTTTGAAAGAATTTCTGTCCCCTGCTTTCAGATTCTTTAAAAATAATTCTTCGTCCACTATATCTTCAGATGCTGTTTGCAAAAGATTAATTTTTTTCTATTTGCAGTATTTAAAATAATTCTCTTCAGCACTGATTATATTATGCTCTTTTGCAATTAAAATATCCGCGCAGCCTTCTTCTTTCATCCCGAGTTTTATTTTTGACATTCCCCTGTTGTTATATGCTTCCCAGTAATTCGGATTCAATTTCAGTGTTAACTCAAATGTTTTTAAAGCATCTTCATATAATTTCATATCATAATATAAGATCCCAATGTTTATCCAGGTCTCCGCATCATTTTTCAAATGCTCTATGGCTGTATTGAAATCAGCCATTGCTTCTTCATATTTTTTCGCTTTTCTGTAAGCAATCGCCCTGTTGACATAAGCTTCCCAGTAATCATTTCTCATATTTATCACTTTCGTAAAATCCCTCACCGCCAGTTCGTATTCTTTATCGCCGATGTTCGCAAGTCCTTTACTGAAATAAAATTCCGGTATATTCGAATTTTTCTCAATTGCTTTAAGAAAAAAACGCCTTGCTTCCGGGTAGTCTTCTATTAATAATAATAAGAAGCCCTGTGAGAATAAACCGTATTCCGAATTCGGAGAAATATCGGCAATTTCCTCTCTTATTGTTTTTTTCTCTCCGATATCGTTAGTCAGTACAGATTTTTCAAACAATTCTTTTGCACGGCTGTAATTCTGCGGTTCATAGGATGTATCCTTGCAGGAAACAAACAGAAGAGAAAGCAGCAAAAGAAGGAAAAACAAAAAGTTTTTGCGATTCAAGAAAAGATTATAGGATATGAAATTTACCAAATTAAGGGAAAAAAATTATATAAATACTTAATTTATGAAATTAAATATTAAAATTAAATTAATTTTTTTTTGGTTACCGAAGTGAAGCGAACCAATTAAAAATAGGATTTACAATAAATTATTATTGATTTTTTAATAATACATTGTTATCTTTGTATTTAGAAATACTTTAATTAACTATTTATTAACATAAAGGAAAAAACAAATGAACAAAGAAGAACTTATTGGAAAACTGGCGGCAGACCTGAAGATCACAAAGGTTGCGGCAAAAGGTTATTTAGAAGGATTTATGGACGTAGTGAAGAAAGCATTGAAGAAGGGCGATAAAATCGCATTGATCGGTTTTGGTACATTTGCAGTCGGAAAGAGAAAAGCAAGAACAGGCAGAAATCCCAGAACCGGTGCAAAGATTAACATTCCTGCAAAGAAGGTAGTAAGATTCAAAGCAGGCAAAGATTTTGTGGATTATGTGAACGGAGTGAAGAAATAAAATTCACTAAAGGATTATACGGATTAAAAAAGGCATTATTACATAATGCCTTTTTTTATTTAACAACCGCAAACTTACCTATTTTTTCTTCCACATCTATTCCCGAAGAATTTTTCCCTTCCACTCTGAAGATATAGATACCGGAAGTAATTTCATTTCCGTTAGTATCTTTCAAATCCCATTCCGCCCCGCCGTTACCGTCAGTTTCATTTATCTGTTTCAAAAATTTTCCCGTTATGTCGTAAATATAAATTACGGCTGTTTTTGTCAGGTTAGCAAACGTAATATAATTTTGAGTTACTTTTCTGCTGTAAGGATTAGGATAAACATAGACATTATCGAGAGTTTCCATCACAAACGTAAAGCTGTAGGTACTTCCCGCCCCCTCGATAATCCTAATGCCGCCTGTCGAATACAGGTTAAAGACTCTTACTATATATGTTTTCCCCGTCGCACCCACGCGTGCGGGATTATCGAGATACAGATACAGAACATTTTTTTGTACTGCATCCGGCTCCGTACCGATAATTTTCAAATTAAGCGGTTCGAGTGAATAATTAGACAGATTAGCAGTACCAGCCGAATCGACATCGAGGTTAAATTCCAGTCTTATTTTCGACTTATCGATGAAAGAAGCATTTTTAATAAAAAACGAACCGGTATCAATCTGATTAACGGCAAAAAAAACAGCCGCCGTATCAACGGGTGATTTATAGAAATCAGTAAGATTAACCGGTTTAACCGAATAAATTCCGTTCTTCATCCGGTAACCGACAGACAGAAAATATTCAAAATCATTTTTCACGGTAATTCCGGAGGGATTTCCAATACCTCCGCTTATCATAAAGCTGCTCAATACAGGCGGAAAAATATTTATCCTCTCCGAAAATCCCACCGTAATAAAACCGTTAAGATTATATACGACGGAAACAATTTTAGATTTATTATGCACAAAAATTTTCAAAGGAACAGAAGGCAGACTTTCAGGAGGAATCTTATTTGAATCAACGGCAGTAATTTTATAATAATAATTTTTTCTGTTTATCACATTATTATCAAAGTACTCATTTACGAACGCCGAATCATAGAGCAGAAACCCTGCAGCAGAATCTGCGGTTCTGTAAATAAAATATTTATCTGCTCCTGCAACAGGCGAAAAAGTCAGATATACAGCTGCGGAATCCATGCTCCAGCCGTTAAAATTCAACGGTGTTTCAGGTCCGGCAAACTGCACGTCTTTCTGATAAAACACAAAAGCATCAGACGTATTATTCAATCCGAAATCATTAATCAAATCTTTGTCAAAATCATACACAAGCTGGTTATAAGAATTAATATTATTCATATAATAAACAGGTGCGAGAGCCGAAGATATATTATCATATTTCAATATATAGAAATTACCTCCTGTGTTTATCAAAATTTCATCTTTAGTATCCGTATCAACATTCGAAGAGTAAACGGAGGACTCCAAATCAGATTTATAGCCGTAAATATCCGTTCTGCAAAAAATCCCATAACCGCCGTTCATATATTTATAAACTAACAGACTGTAATACTGCACAAGGTCTGTTGACGGTGAATTCAGACCGAGAATAATTTCTTTAATACCGTCTCCGTCTATATCGCCAGCCGTAAGGTTATCTGCTTTCAGCAGCATCGGTACGGAATCGAGGAAAATTCTGTTATATCCGTTATTATATTCATATACACTCAAATAAGCAGTTCCGAAATTCGAGTTTCCGCGGAAGGAGATATCCGTAAACACCGTTTCTGTTTTTCCATTTCCGTTAAAATCACCTATGAGAGTATTTTGAGAATTAGGTTCGGAATTCAATCCGCTGTACGGAAGCAATGCGGCATCTATGAAATTATTTCCAGCTGATTTAAGAATCCTCAAACCGTTCTTACCGAATCCGAGTAATTCCAATAAATTGTCGCCGTCTGTATCAGCAAATCCCGAAGACCAGAAATTATCATTATTTTCATCGCTCCAGATTTTAGTTAAAGGAAGTTCTCCAGCCGAATTTTGTTCAAATATAATACCGTTTCTTCCCTTAGAAGCAAGCAAATCGAGTTTATTATTTCCGTTTGCGTCGGCAATATCTCTTGCTATTATATATTCTCCCCAGTTGTCATTCGATATTTTATTAAATACACCGGACGAAAACTCATATACCTCAAGGCGGAGATTGTTTTTTGAAAGATTGATAAAAACATCCGGATTATTATTATTATTCACATCGGTTACTTTTTTGCATACCTGAGAGGGAGGAAGATAATAATTTTTCTGCAAGTAACCGTAATTATTTATTTGCTCTTTAATCCTGAAATAAAAGGAAGTATCGTTTAAAACTATTTTTTTCCCGTTTTGTGCTTCCGCTTCTATATAATATTCATAAAATGTAAGCGGAAATAACTGCGATTCGTCAAAAATTCCGAAGTGGTCATAAGAAACATATCCGATATTATTATTTCCGTTATCGGCGTAAAAGAAACTGTAAGGTTCATTTACATTTTTCCTCTTATAATATATTCTTCCGAGTGTTTTTTTGTCCGTACCGAATAAGACAAGACAGGAATAGTTGTCTTTATTAATCATTTCACCTGTCTGATAATCTGTAAAGGCAGGAGTGCTGTTATCTTTAAAAATGACCTGTCTGTGTTCTATTGTTCTTTCGTTATTTGCATTCACAGCCAATCGCAGTGTATATGAGGTATCGGGTAAATTACTGATATTCCATTTGAAGACAGTATCACTTATTATCTGACTTTGCTGATTGTAAAGCAGAGGTGTAAATGCAGACGGATTTTCGCCGGTACCATAGAACAACGAATATGAACTAAAGAATGTCGAAGCCGCAGATACAACAAATTCAATATTATTATCGACGGCAAAAAAATCCTGATAAGGATTATAAATTCTGGCTACAGAGGGATTCATATTATTGACCACCGATTTAAACGAATTAATTCTGCCCGAAGCATACAGATTATTCCAGCTGTTTTGACCGGACAGGTAATCCGTCATTGAGACCAGAATACCTCTGATTTCTTCATTTGTCAAAACAGGATTTTCGGCAAGCAGCAGTGCGGACGCCGATGTAACTACAGGTGCGGAAAACGAAGTACCGTTAACATAAAAGTAATCGTTATTGAACATATTATCACCTTTTCCCGTAACAGAAGTAGTTAAAATCCTGTATCCCGGAGCATAAATATCTACAGTTTCTCCGTATGAGGAAAAAGTTGCTTTTCTGTCGAGTTCATCCGAAGCCGCTACGGAAATAACCTCATCGTATGCAGAGGGATAGTGCAGTCTGTTCGAGCCGTCATTTCCTGCCGAACAAACCATTGTTATTCCGGAATAATAAGCAAATCTGATTACATCTTTCAGCAGTTTACTGTAAACATAATCGCCGAAGCTGAAGTTAAAAATTTTCACTCCGGCCGCAATTCCATAAAGAACTGCTCTTGAGACATTATACTCGTCTCCGATTCCGTTGAAGTCGAAGCATTTCAATACGAGCACTTTGCAATCGGGAGCACAGGAAGCAATTCCGATTCCGTTATTAAAACCTGCATTAATGATTCCTGTTACAGCGGTTCCGTGAGAGTTTTTATTATCATCAATCGGATTATTATTATTATCCACGAAGTTCCATCCGCGCCAGTTATCAATAAATCCGTCGTTGTCGTCGTCAATACCGTTGTTTTCTTTTCCGTTTCCATATTCACCGTAATTGATTTTATAACTGAACTTTAAATCAGGATGCAGAAAATCGAGACCGGAATCAATCACTCCGATTACAACAGCAGAATCACCTTTAGAAACATTCCATGCACTGTTAAAGGAAGTAATGTTTAAATAATACTGAAAATCATAATACGGGTCATTAGTAACGGGTGAAGATATGTTTTTATTTTCCAGTTTATAGATAAAATTTTCCTCGGCATACTCCACATACTCATTTTCAGAAAGCAAAAAAACCGCTGAATTAAAGTTTTTTTCATCCGCATCGGCAATAAAAATTCTTTCAAATCCAAACTGTGATATATTTTTTTTCTCAAAATTTTTTAATTCATCGACAAAAATCCTTTGAGAATTTCTCACATTAAACTGCGAACAAATTTTCGATATACTGTAATTTCCCGATTCAGGATTACGGCGTGCAAAATTATCGAGAACCTCACGGGGTACGTTTTCCTTTAATTTAATAATCAGCTTTTTTTTCTGAGGAAAAGCCGAACAAAGAGGAACTATAACAGTAAATACAAAAAAAATGAAAAAAAATCTTTTTTTCATATTTTTAAAATAATTCATAATCTGTGCATTTCAAAGTCTAAAATACTTCTGTTACCGCGAAGCCGGTTTGCATAATAAATTTTAAAATTTTCTTAAAATCCAGTTATCTTTATCGAGAATTACGCTTACAGGTTTACCCAGTACAGGCAGATTTACCGAATTTTTCCTTTTTACAATCAAAAATTTTTGTTCAATTGTATCCTTATCGGTACAGATTGTAAATCTGAGAGGAAGTTTATATAATATACTATCCGGTTTGATTTGTTCATAAGAGAGTCTCAGCATATAGAAATCGTTATTATCTTCTTTAACAAAAATATCCGAATTCCATTCAAATTTATATTCGGGTTTCGGGTAATTCCCGAAAACCCACTGGTCAAAAAACTCATCAAAATTGAAACCGGAAACATTATTGCAGACTTCGATGAACTTTCTCGTATCCGCAGTTTTATACCTGTATTTCTGATAAAATTCCCTTAAAATCGAATAAAACACGGAATCTCCCGTAATACCTCTAATCATATGAAACACCCAGCATCCTTTATCGTTCGGAGCAGATAACAAGATGTTTTTATCATCGTATAAAGATATTTCCGAAACTTTTTCGGAAATATTTTCCATATAAGTTCTGAATTCCTCATCTCCCTTTAATTTCCGAATCCATAAAGCTTTAAAATAGCCTGAGAGTCCGTCTACAATCCAGTTATCTTTATGATTTTCGACTGTGACTGCGTTTCCGATCCAGGAATACGAAAATTTTTCAGCCATTTTAACATATACATCATTATTAAATTCTTCCGGGCATCCGATAATGCTGAAGTTCTGAAATACAGACGATTCATTCTGTCCGGTAAAAACGAAAGAATATTTTTCTTTGGCAAAAGGAAATTCCCCGTAAACATCAAGATAATAATTAAAAATATCCGTTATCGCAGAATCATTAAAAGCAGCCCGGTCAAAAGATTTTGCAAAATAGTTTATAAACTGAAACTGTTTGTTTCCACCGGAATATTCGATATCAAGAGTGTCGATAAGAAAATCTCCAACCGAAAAGCCGACATATTGTCTGGAAACAGGATAGAAAGTTTTCCATTTAAATATTTTTTTATCTTTCAGTACATCTACTCCTTCCGAATTTCCGTTAGACAGGGCAAAATATCCGTACGGAACCGTAATATTGCACACAAGCGTAAATTTATCCGTCAATAAAATCTTGGAGGGAAACCATTTTTCGGAGCAAAAAACCGAACTGATATTATTAGCATAATATTTCCCTTCTTCCAGAGCAGCATATATACAATTATTCAATTCATTTTCTACAATGATATCATAGTCGATTTCAAGTTCAAAATAATCATTTTTTCTTATTAAATCCTCGGTTGATACGACAATATACTCATCCGAATTATAACTAATTGCAGGACGACCGTTCAATCTGACATAATTAACATAGTTATTACGGCTGAGATTAAGATAAATATGCGACAATGAATCGTTCAGGCACTGTGCATCAATTTTAGCGTTCCCGTATATTTTATCAGCTTCAAGATAAAATGAAAGGTTCAGTGTATACTTCTGAATATCAAAATAATTCTGCCTGTAAAGTACATACGGGTCATATTTTACCGAATCGTTTAACGTAAATGACAGAAGAAGTGTATTTGTAAGCATAAAGACGAGGAACACTGTTACCCGTAAGATTATTTTAAAAATCATAATATTGAGTTTAAAAATTAAAAATATTTGATTATTTTAATAATTATTAAAATAAATAATTTAAGGTTATGAAAAAATTTAATTATTTTTTACTATTTACCTTAATAGTAACAGCCGCAGTTCTATTAAATTCCTGCATAGAGTTTGACAGAAAAATAAAAATCAACAAAGACGGTTCAGGAAGCGAACAGATGAGAATTGATTTCGGAAAGGATTTTTTCGATTTAATGATTTCACTGAGGGCAATCGGAGATTCGACATCGTTAAAGAGTTACACTGATTCACTATACAACGACGAATATTTCATAGGCGACACAAAAGAAAAAATGAAAAACGTCGAAGGGATACATATAAACAAACTGTACTCGGAAACCAATCCTGATTCATCCAAATCGATGTACATTGATTATGATTTCGACAACATCCAATTAATATCGCAGACCGGATACACGCAGGATGAAAACGTCAAATCCAAAAGCAAGACTATTACAAACTGGTTCGAAAAAGGCGATAAAATAATTTTCGAAATGTACATCGAACCTTCAACAGACACGACAAATGAAAGCGCAGATTCAAGTTACAAGAATTTAATGATAAGTTTTTTTGAAAGCAAGGAACTGAAATACGAAATAGAATTTCCGTATGATATAGAATCGACAAATGCATGGAGCTATTCAGGCAGAAAAGCTACATGGAAATTTCAGATGTCCGATATTTTAAAAGATGAGAATATTTTACATTTAACCGTTGTTATGAAGAAATAGACAACTTAAACCGATTCATATACCATTTTCCCGTTAAAAAAAGTATAAACAATTTCAGTATTTTTTACATCGTCCGGGTCGGATTCAAAAATGTCCCTGTCCGTCACAATCAAATCCGCAAAATACCCTGTCTTAATCAAACCGCGTTCGGATTCCGAAAAACAGGCATATGCATTGTTAAGCGTATATGCTTTCAAACAATAGTTCAAGGGAATCGAATTTTCAATATAAAAACCGTCAGGAAATTTCTTTGTTTTTCTTGTCACAGCATAATATATAGTTTCAAACGGATTTTCTTCCGTAACGGGAAAATCGGAGCCGAAATTTACCGTCACGCCTCTGTCAATAAGTTTTTTATAAACATGAGCAGAAGAATAATTTATAATTTTTTCCGAAGCAAGGTCTGCATCAAACCACAGATGTCCGGGCTGGACAGACACTACAACATCCAGTTTTTTAAATCTTTCAATGTCTTTTTCGTCAATATGCTGTGCGTGCTCTATCCTGAATCTTCTTTCTCTTATTCCGTTAATCCTTATCAGTTCTTCTGCAAAATCCAGCAGTTCACTGACCGCTCTGTCACCGATGGCATGAACTATTATCTGAAGTCCTGCTTTATCTATTTCGTAACCGTACTTTTTAAATTCTCCGCTTTCCGCAAAATCACTTCTGTATCCCGAATGATTTAATCCTTTGTACGGTTCATAAAAAAGTGCAGTACTGCTTGAAAGCGAGCCGTCGTAATACGCTTTTACCGCCCGAAAACGTATTAAATCCCTATATTCCCGGTATTCTTTTGCGAGTATCAACGTATCTTTATATTTTTCAAAAGGCAGATGAGTATCAAGTCTTAAATTCAGTTCATTGTTCTCTATTAAATATTTATATACGTTAACATCTTCAGATCTGGTAATGTCCGAAACAGCCGTTATTCCGAGACTATGCAGCCGTTTTATTTGCATTTTCACGATATCCGATAAATCTGTGAGCGAAAGCGGACTGACTTTTTCAGTCATATAAATCATAGCTCTTTCGGTCAGTTCACCGGTCGGTTTTCCGCTGCTGTCAGTAACCACTTCCCTGCCGAACTTATTTATTAAATTTTCAATTCCGATAATCCCGAGTGCATTCGAGTTCAGGTAACACGAATGCAGGTCATTTCTGAAAATACAGGCAGGCAAATCCGGAATTAATTCATCGAGCAGTTTTTTCCCTATTACAAAATTTTCCTTAAAATTTGCTTCCGAGAAATATCCTCCCGCAATCCATTTTTTCCCGTGATTAATTTTTCTGTAATCTGAAATTTTTTCTCTGATTTCTTCGATTGTCCGAACATATCTTAAATCAAGCTGTGATTTTATTATTGCTCCGTAAACAAAGTGCATATGTCCGTCCTGAAAAGCAGGCAGTACAACTTTCTCTTTCAAATCTATAATTTCGTCATATGCCCGTATGTCGCAACCGTCAATTCCTGTTTCTATTATTTTTCCCGTATCGGAATCAATACCGACATACTTTGCGAAAGAATTATCATTCAACCAGACTTTGCCGTTTAGCAGGAGTGTTTTCATACAAAAATAAAAAAAGCGGGATTCTTATTAAAAGTTACATAAGCAGTCCCGCTTCAAAAATATATAATGATTATTTATTTGATTAATATCATCTTCTTCACGTCCGTGAAGCCGCCGGATTCGATTCTGTAATAGTATATACCGCTCGAGAAATTAGAACCGTCAAAATTCACGGTATGCTCACCCGGAGATTTTAATCCGTTAACCAGTAACGCAACTTCCCTGCCGAGAATATCATACACTTTTAATGTCACGAACTGTTGTTTTGGTATCGTGAAATTAATTGCAGTAACCGGGTTGAACGGATTCGGGTAATTTTGGGATAATGAATATGTTTCAGGTACTAACGCAGGTTCGATGACATTTGTCATAGTACCGTAAGTTATCAGTTTTATATCGTCAACATACCAGCCGGTATATTGCAAACTGCCGTCGCTTGTCAGTCTGAACCTGATTCTTAAATTCGATGAAGCATTTGCATAATCGGTTATATCGAAAGACTGATATGTCCATGTCTGGAAATTTCCAGCATACGAAGCAATCTGCACCCAGTTTGTATCGGTTGTATTCGAAACTTCCACACGACAGTAATCATAACCTGCTTCGGTATAATATTTATGCCAGAAAGAGAGTAAAACCACAGGAGTTGCCGATACATTAATCGGAGAGACAAACGTCATTCTCAAATTCGCGTTAGCGGGGTAACTGCCCGTCCAGAATGAATTTGACGGTGAATGATATGATGTACCGGTAATTTGCCATCCCGAACTGAAAGTCCATTTTGAAGGACCATTTTCGGCACTATCGGCAAACGTAAGATTTCCGTTTCCGACTTTTACGTATATATTTTGAGAATATACAATTACACTATCGTCCTGTTTTATTCTCAATTGTGTGGGTATTGCAAAGTTATCAGGAACGCCGCTCAATGTAAAATTGAATAACACGCTATCGGAAACGAAGGTTGCCAAAGACGGTTTTGTGAATATCTGGACAGGTATATTTATATAACTTGTATTGACGGGTATCCATTCGACTTTAATATTCTGTGCATCCGTTCTTCCTTTATTGCGGAACACAACTTTCATATTTCCGGTATCATTCGATTGATAAACGGTTTTATTCAAGACTGAAGATTTTACATTCACATACGGTCCGGCTACAAGCGCAATATATTGATTCATATGGAAGCAGCTTTGAGCCTGCGGCAGAATCAGGTTTTGTGCAGGCCAGAATCCGGCAGTACCGACCTCCGGAGTCATCCCAAAAATATGATATGAATGTCCTGTAGAATCGGAACTATAGACCCAGTCAATGTCGCCGCCTCGCACATAATATCCGACCGTTTGATAAGGTGTACCGAATGAATAATTATTCACTGCCACAATATCGTTTCCATATTCATTGAACACGGCATCGTCCGGAGTAGGTGTCGGGTCGCACCATGCCCACGGTTTGATCAGCAAATTTCCGTAAGTATGATAATCGAGTGTAAGTTTAAAATTTCTTGAATTTAAAAAATCTCTGAAATTCTGTGTTTCGGGCTCGGAAAAAGGATTCGGACCTCTGTATGTATCCGAAGAAGGAGAAGTAGAAGAGCCGTTGTTTGTAGAATTCCAGAAATTATAAGTGCCGAAATTCCTGTTCAGATCTACTCCGTAAGTGCTTCCGTATAATTTACGGTTTTTTCTCCACATACCGCCGCCGTTCGGATTTGTTGACTGATTATAACAATATCCGTCTGGATTGATTATCGGGGTCCAGTAAATTTCGCGATTCTCGAGTATATAAGTAGCAATCGGGTCAATGTTGTAATTCTCCACAAGCCAGTAAACAAAATACAACACATTCGACATACTCAAGGGTTCTCTTGCATGGGTCATTCCGTTATACCATATTTCAGGTCTTCCGGTCGGAGCATCCGGATTCTTCGTTATTCTGACCGTCCACATTTGTCTATCTTCGAAAGAGCTTCCGATTGAAAACCTCTGTGATACCAGATTCGGATATTCAAGTCTTAGCGAATCAAGTTTAGCAATTATTTCTTCCCATTTTATATGTCCGCCCATAGTGCCGTATATTGAATGACTGACATTAAAATTTCTTATTGAATTATTCATTGCATCCTGAATTTCCGACGGAGTCATTTTTGGTAAGTTATTGTAATAAGTATCCCAGTCATCTATAGTGACCTGATAAGAAACTCCGGAACTTCGGAGCATTTTAATTTCAGATTCCGAAAGCCATGTTTCGAAATAATACCCGGGCTTATAAATTCCGCCGTCCAGATGAAGTCCTGCATTATTCAGTTTTTGAAAGTCAAAATTATTCACAGCATAAATTCTCACCTGAGAATATTTTTCGGTGTTTTGAGCATAAACTACCGATGAAATAAATAACATTAAAATAAAACAAACAAAAAGTTTTTGTACTTGTGACATATATTATAAATTTAATTATTTGGTAATAACATATTAAATTTGTTTTTGAAAAAAAGTGATAAAATTCTGTATATAATGTTCAAAATATATGTTTTAAATTAATAAACATATTATTAACATTTAATGTTCAGAACAATGAATTTTATAAAATCTTTTCTCTTTTTAACAGCAATATTACTCATTGCAGTTAATTTTACATATTCTCAAATCGGATACAGTCCGAGAGTTGATTCCATCATAGGTTTAACTACCAATCAAAATATCGGTTTACTATTAAGGCAGTATTCCGGAGATACGTCGTGTATAATAGGCGGAAGCCCATATACAATAGTTTCGAGACACTACAACAGTGCATCCAATCCAAAAGCGGCTCAATACGTACTGGAAAAATTTCAGAGTTACGGATTGACAGCCAGATATCAGAATAACTCGGCAACAAGCGTGAACGTGATAGCTTATAAAACGGGAATAAAATATCCGAATCAGCAGTATATAATATGCGGACATTACGATGATATGCCATCGGGAACGACGGCTCCCGGCTGCGACGATAATGCTTCGGGAACTATAGCGGTAATCGAAGCGGCAAGAGTACTGGCAAATTTTAATATGGACTATACAGTCGTATTCATTGCATTCGACGAAGAAGAGAGAGGTTTATACGGAAGCGAAGCATACTGCGACACCGCATACATGCACGGCGATTCGATAAAGGGTGTAATAAACCTTGATATGGTCGCATGGGACGGTAATGCTGACAATAAAGTCAATGTAGTTTATAATAATCCTTCCGAATCTTTTGCAAATGATTTCGTCAGTGCAATCAAGACATACCAGTTATTATTAAACCCTGTCAAAAGATACAGCACTACGGCAAACAGCGACCATGCATCATTTTGGGCAAAAGGGTGGATTGCAGTTTGCCACATTGAAGACAACAGCGATTTCAACCCTTACTATCATACTGTAAACGATAAATACTCCAACATAGTACTCGGTTATACGACGCAGAATGTAAAAGCCGCGATTGCTTACCTGATATCATTAGCTAATAATTACAGGATGAACATTACGCATACACCTTTGAATACGGGAAATTATCAGACTGACAGAACAGCTACAGTAGTAATCAAATCACCGAAAATACTGGGCACTTCTTCAAACGCACCGAGATTATATTATAAGATAAACAGCGGTTCATTCAATACGGTGAACGCATTTTACACAAATCAGGACACTTTCAAATTCACCATACCCGGACAATCACTCGGAACAACCGTATCATATTACATTGCGGCACAGGATTCAGCCGGAGAAATAGTATGTACATATCCGTCCGGAGGAAAAGGAATAAATCCGCCCGGAACAGTACCTCCGACAGATTTATTCACATATCAGATACTCAACATAAATTTTGTAAATATCGGTACAGGTTCAACGTCGTCCAATTTTCCTTTCACTACTTATTATATGGACGGAAGAACAGATATGTTATATCTTGCGAGTGAAATAACCGCCGGCGGCGGTACAGGCGGACAACAATTAATAAAAATAGGTTTCGATGTAATTACAGCAGACCCGGGTGTAATGAACGGATTTAAAGTTAAGATTCAACATACAACAGTGACAACTTTAAGCGGGTTTACAACAACCGGCTGGACTATCTGTTACGACGGAACATACACCGTTCCCGGAACCGGATGGCAATATATAGATTTAAGCACTCCGTTTGTATGGAACGGAACGGACAACCTGTTAGTTGAAGTCTGTTACAACAATTCAAGTTACACTCAATATTCACCTGTAAAATCCACTACAACTCCGAATATGTACTGGGGCAGATACGGAGATTTATCAACAGCAGACGGATGTCAGACAACCAGCTGGACTTCCACAACTGCACCTCCGGGAAGACCAAACATAAGTCTTGTATTTAACGCAGGAACGCATGCGGGCAATACTAATACTCAAACACCGCTTGAATATTCACTCTCGCAAAATTATCCAAATCCTTTTAATCCTGTTACAAAGATAAACTTCACGTTACCCAAACAAAAATTCGTAACATTAAAAATATACGACATACTCGGAAAGGAAATATCATCACCCGTAAACGAAATAAAAGAGGCAGGTTATTACAGTATAGATTTCAACGCATCGAACCTCTCCAGCGGAGTATATTTTTACAGACTTTCCACCGATGAATTTACCGATATAAAAAGAATGGTTCTTTTAAGATAATCGCAAAAAATTTCAAAAAAAAAGCGGAGATGAAATAATTTCATTTCCGCTTTTTATTTATAATATCCAATTTATTTTAACAGTGTCATTTTCTTTACATCCCTGAAGTCTCCTGCTTCGAGCACATAGAAATAAACACCGGACGACAGTATAAACACCGGACGACAGTTTCATAGCGTTAAAGTTTTCCGAGTACTTTCCCGCAGTTCTGTAATCGTTGATGAGAGTTGTAATTTCTTTTCCGAGAACATCGTATAATGTCAACTTTACACTGGAGTTATTCGGAATCGAAAACTCAATTAACGTAACCGGATTAAAGGGATTCGGAGAATTTTGTTTCAATTCGAATTTACCGGGAAGTTGCAAATTATTTTCGCCTGTTGACATAATTAAAGTTGCCTGTTTAAGGACTATCATATTACCCGGGTCGAACACAACAGAAGTCGGCTGCCGGTTAAAATAGAAACTGAACAACTGATTATTAACATCGTTCATTACTCTTACTGTCGTATCGGAACCTGTACTGAAACTGAATTTGATTTCGACAGGCATTTTATAAAAAGGTATAGTATTAGTCTGAGTCTGTTTGGCAACAAAATTAATTCTCCAGTTCCCGCCGCCGAGGTCTGTTATATTATATGAATTGGCATAGACAGGATGATTAGGCTGATAAATCCACTGATTGAAAAACCAGTTCAAATCCTGTCCTGTTTCCTGATTCACTTTCGTTACAAAATCAGGAATTACAGCCGATTTGTACCTGAAATTTACAGTATCCGTAGCATAATTATAAATCGTGTTAAAAAACAAGGTATCACCCAGTACATATCTTAATAAATGTAAGACACACGAACCTTTGCAATATGTTATCGCATAATTAAACAACACGGAGTTTGACGGAGTATTAACTGCCCAGTCGGGTACGGATATTGCCCATCCGGGATTATTGTTTAAATAAGTATTTGCATCCGAGTTAATTTCATTTTTATAAGCCGTATATCCACCTGTTCTTTCATTCCATATTGCTTCTGAAAAAGTAGCAAATCCTTCATTCAACCAGATATCCGCCCATGTACCGCATGTTATCATATCACCAAACCACTGGTGGGCGCACTCATGTAAGACCGTCATCTCGCCCCAGCAGTTCGGACACAAAGATGTCAAAGTTTGATTTTCCATTCCTCCCCACGTAAATCCCGCACCCGACATAATAGTTGCAAAGCCGTTCTTTTCAAAAGGATATTCGCTGTATTTCTGTGACAGGTAAGTATGCATCGGAATCATAAGATTCTTAATATTTGTATAATTCTCACCCGGATTATAATATAATCTTATCGGTATGCTGTCAGCAGGATTCGATAATCTGTGCCAGTACACTATATCGAGACCGTAATTTACTCTTCC
>Ga0208047_1000014_pt1 | contig 66284 bp, 56 predicted proteins | sample Kivu_220m_FD_184162 | JGI IMG/M metagenome (GOLD analysis project Ga0208047, IMG submission 184162) | Freshwater microbial communities from Lake Kivu, Western Province, Rwanda to study Microbial Dark Matter (Phase II) - Kivu_220m (SPAdes)... | ecosystem: Environmental > Aquatic > Freshwater >...
TAATCCCAGAGGCCTTGAGACGCTCCTTCCAGAACGGTCTCTTCTTCCGTCCGAAGGTCGTCGTTGCCGAGGATTAAAAAAACCCTCGGGTAGGAGCCTTTCAGGTTTTGCCGGAGCCGGCGGAAACCCTTGGTGAGCATTCCGGCCCCGAAGCTTTGCTCCGGGTTCGCGGAAAACCCGCCGGGCCAGGTCATCGGCAGCAAGTCGCCGCCCAGGAGGACGGCCGCCGGCCTCTCCCCGGCGACGGCGGCGAAAAGGCGTCGATAGCGCGAATTGTTTCCGTGAAGATCGGAAACGAAGAAACACAACGGCATGGGGACATCATAGGGAAAAAAGCCGAAGACGGCAATCGGAGGGAGAAACGAAGGGCTAGGGACTGTCGCCGAGGTTGAACTTGTAGCCGACACCCCGAACCGTTTGAAGGTGTCTTTGCGTCCGCCCAAGCTTTTTCCGCAGGCCGCTGATGTGGTAATCGACGACCCGCTCGGTGATCGGATAGCCGTCCTCCCGGACATGATCGAGGATCCGGGAGCGGGTGAAAACTTGATTGGGTTTGCCGGCGAGGAGCGAGAGGATTTCGAATTCCGTCTTGGACAAATGGATTTTCCGACGGCCGGAGATGACCTCGTAGGCGTCCCGGTCGATGAGGAGGTCGTCGATTTGGATCACCGCGTTTTTCAGGCCGTCATGATTCGACCTTCGGCGGAGGAGGGCGTGGATCCGGGCGAGCAGGATTTCCGGTTCGAACGGCTTCGTGACGTAGTCGTCGGCGTATTCGCGGAGCCCGGCGACGATTTCCTCGACCTTTCTCTTGGCCGTGACGATGATCAGACCCGTCCGGGCCGTGGCCGGATCCTTCCTTAAAACAGAGCACACGCGGAGGCCGTCCATTCCCGGGAGGACGAGGTCGACGAGAACGAGATCGGGCTTCTCCCGCCGGCTCCAGTCGATCCCCTCCTCGCCCGAGGAGACGCAGTGGACCTCGTATCCTTCCTTCCAGAGGATGTAGGACAGGCTCTTTTGGAGGTTGAGGTCGTCCTCAACGCACAAAACTTTGGCCTTGGGCGAGGCCGGAGGAGATGGTGATCGCATCGGGAGTCTACGCCGTTCCCCATTGTAACGAAAACCTAACAAAAATCAAACGAAACCAAAATAGGAGCGGGCTTTTCAGGCCGGATCCCCCTCGTCTCGATAGACGCGGATCCAATTCTCGACGACCTTGACCAGGGTGCGCCTCAGGCTCGGTCCGCTGCCGTGAATCGGACGAAGCTCCTCGGCGAGTCCGGGATAGCCGCGCAGATCGAGCCAGGAGGAGAGGATATCATTGTCCGAATACGGCTGGAGGACCGCAGGGTCCAAGTCCCGAAGGGCGTTCCAAAGGCCGGATAAATTGAAGATTTTCTTCGGTCCCAGACACAACGGCGTTCGTCCGATCCGGCCGACTTCATTCCCGAGAGCTTTTTTCAGGAAACGGACGAGACGCCTTCCCCGACTTCTCCGCGGGCGGAGGCGGTCTCCGAGCTCGTGGTAGCCGTGCATATAAAGCCAGGTCGAGAATTTGTCTTTCTCGCCGTAAGCCTCCAGGATCGACCGCAACCGGCGCCCGTCCGGCGTGTCCTCCTCGGCCTGCTCCAGAATCCGGATAATCCCGCGGAGGGTCTTGGCCCGGCCCCACTCGCGTCCGCTTTCGTCCAAAACGAGGAAGTCCCCCAGTCCCGTCAAATTGAGAATGTAGTCCCGGAGCTGGCCAAGGCTCTCCGGGTCTCCTTTGGGCAGGGCAAAAACGGAGTCCTTCATTTCCTCGGCTTCTTTCGTCTTGGAAGCGATGATGACCGGGATCCGGGGATAATATCGTTTCACCAAATGGATGAGGTCCCTGCCGGCGCCGGCGACGAGATCCCGGCCTTTCGGGATATAAATGTCGGTGATGAGGCAGACGACGTCGTCGCCGTGACCTCGGCGGCGAAAATCCTCGGCCTGAATCTCGTCTTCGGAATCGACGCCGAAGAGAAAGCGGAGGCCGTCCTCGAAGGTCCTGGAGATCCGGACATCGGCCCGCTGTCCGATGATCCCATAGAGGGTCGGGAGAAATTGCGAAAACCACCGCGGCTCGTCGTCGACGACATGAAAGATGAAACGCCGAAGCCGGCCCGCCCTCTCGATGTTGAAGTGGTCCTCCGCGGCCCGGACGACATAGGGGAGAATCCGCGCCGGCGAAAGCTCACCGCGGTTGACGGCAAAGACGAGGTCGGCCTTGGCCGTGTAAGGGTATTTCCGGCGGGCCGGCTCTGGAGGGGAGCAGTGGATGAAGGCTTGGAAAGAGAGGAGAACGACGACGGCGTTCGGATTGCGTTTCCGGAGACCGACGGTATCGAGGAGGGGCAGGCTCGTATCATCGAGGAGGAAAACGGATGGCTCGTCCGAAGCGATCCGGGCCAGCCCAGAGGGGTCGAACAGGACGTCCGTCTTCAGCCAGGGCAAGCTCTCCTCGAAAACGCTCTTCGACGTGCGGAGTTCGGCGTCGGCGGCCCAAACGATCGCCCGGCGGAACCGGACGGGATTGATGATCCGGGGTTGGAACCGATATTCGGGCGCGGAGGGTCTTGAAGTCACGCTTCGTAAACTCGGCAGATTTGCTTTTGGGAGTCGGAGAGAACCGTCACCGGCGAGGGAAAGGTCAGGACCGAGACCGCCGTTTCCGGGTTGGGATCGGAAAAGAACCAGGCATCGAAAACGGCCTGGTCGGGAGCGACGTATCCATAAACAACGTTGTTGCTCATGAGGTTGGTTAGGAAGTGCGTTCCTTGGGTGCCGTACATCCGTGTCTGGAGCTTCTTTTGGTCTTCGTCGAAGCCTCCCTGGATCATGTAAAGAAAATGGCTCCCGTAGACGCCTCCGGTCAGGCTGTCTTTCTCGGGCAAGGGCTCCGCCCGGCCGGCGATATCGACTCCGTATTCGAAGATCGCGGCCGCTTGGTCGACGTCCTTGTACTCGACGAAGATTCCCCATTCCAAATTCTTGCTCCCCAGCCGTCCCGGGACGACGAGGATGTATTTTTCCCGCCGGTCCTTCATGGTTTCGTTGACCTGAGAAATCCTGCGCCGGACGTCGGATTGCATCTCTTTCGCATAGACGAAAGGCGAAATGACGACCGCCGTCCGGATGTTCCTTTGAATCCCATGACCCTGAGTGTTGGAGATCGAGAGATACGTCCGGCGGACCCTGGCCGGAACGGAGAGGGCTTCGAACGTCCTCTCCGGGAGGAGGGTGAGCTGGACGAGGTGGAAAGCTCCCTCCCGGGCGTCCTTCCCGACGAACTCGAGGTTGAAGACAAACTCGATTTGAAACCGCGAAGAAAGGCCCGCGGCGAGCGTTTCCATGATCTCGACCAGGCCGGTCCGGAACTCAAAGTGGTCGTTTTGGACGAATTCTTCGATCGTGATCAAATTGTTCTTGAGGCCGAGGCGTTTGATCTTGTGGAAGTTCGCGAAGCGGACGTGGAGCTTCCGCATCGTTTCCAGGTCCTCGCCCCGGAGATCCCGGTTTTTCGTCAGGTCGAGAGCGTAGAAGAATTGCTGTCCCTGGCCGGTTTGGAGGAGGTGGAGAGGAATCGGATTCCGGATCGTCGCCATGGAAATCACCGGGAAGTCGTCCAGGACGGTCGCGTAACCGTGGCCGAAGGCGACGCGGGCGAAGCCTTCCTCGGATTTTTGGTTCTTCAGGGCGTGGGGGAAAAAGGAATCGGCCACGCCGGAGATATACGGATAGTAGACGGGGCCGGCCAGCGTGTCATCGAGGATCCCCGGAATGGGGTTGATGACGATGGCCATCTTTTCCCGGCTCTCGGGCGGCTGTTTGCGGCGGAAGTCGTCGTAGATCAAGCCGACGGCCCGGACAGCCTGGGCGAGCCGGACTCGGGGATCCGGATGGTTGTTCGGCAGCATGTAGGAGATGTTCTCGCCGGCATGGACGGCTCGAAAGGGGGCCGTTGCCGCCGCCTCGTTGGTCGCCGAGGAGCGGACCCCGACGGGGATGTCTCCCAATTCCTCGAGAATGGAGCCGAGGAGGGGATTGGCTTCCCGGAGATAGGACCGCCGGTTCTCGAGATATCGGTCATAGAACGAGGTTTTCAGGATCCAGGTTCGCAACGGCCGGACCTTGGGCAGAACGAACTCGTCGAGTTTGATGAGCCCGGCGCCCTTCCCTCCGGCCGAGCCCGTCCCGAATATCTTCACCGGGCCCTTGTTTTCGGCGGTTCGAACTCCCATGGACGGGACTATCTTAAATCATGCGACGGCCCCCGTAAAGACGACGAGGACGCGGCCGCCGGCCGGGCCGACGCCGGGCGGATCGTCGAGAGCGGATCCCACAAAAAACCCTTGGCCCGGAGCGGACTCAACGCCCGTCTCTTCGAGATCCAAGCCAGGAGGGATCGCGGCCGGGGCGAGTCAATATTTTTAAAACCGAATCAATCTCCTTCGAGATCAGATCGATGGCGGCGCGCAATTCCTCCAAGCGCCGAAAGGCGTCGCGGCCCGGCTTCTGGTCGGCCCCGTCCAGCATCCGGGCGAGATACCCGATCTGGTCGAGGAGCATCGGCCGGGGATAGCGCCCTCCCGCGGTGACGAGTTTCGCCCGGATCGCGGCGAGCTTTTGATCGGCGGCCTTCGCCTTTCGGGCCGCGTCACCGCCTCTGGCGATCGGCTCCGCCAGAATTTTTCTCTCTTTCTCCAGACGGCCTTCCGTCTCCCGGGCTTGGACCTGCAAGGCCAGGACTTCGAGGGCGAGCTTTTCTTGGGCGCGGAGGTCTTCGACCGTCACCCCGTCGGCGGCGACCCGCGGGTCGAGACGGATCTCAAACCGGATCTCCCGGCTCGTGTCGCCGATGGTCAGTTTCGCCCGATAGAATCCGGGCGGGACCAAGGGGCCGCGGCCGCGCGACGGGAAGGGCGTTGCGCCGGTCTCGGCCGCCGCCGGCGCTTCCCGGCGCATATCCCAAGTCAGGCGATGCATCCCCGGCGCGGCCTCGAGCCGCTGCGGGCCGGCGCCCGTTCCGAAGGTCCTGAGGACCGTCCCGCCGTCGCTCAGGATCTCGAGCTTGACGGCCCGTTCGGGCTCTCCCGTGAAGGCGTAATCGAGCATGACGCCCGGCGGAGGATATTGGGGATCGGAGGCCGAACGGCTGCCCGTGCCGTATCGCATCCGATAGGCGGGGCGTGGATCGAAGAGACGGGCGGGCGACCGCGTGAGGCCCGCTCTCAGCTGATGGAGCGGAGTCACGTTGTCCAGGATCCAAAATCCCCTCCCCATGGTCGAGAGGACGAGGTCCTGCCGATGGACGGCGATATCGGTCACCGGGGTCACCGGTAGATTGAGTTGGAAGGGCTGCCACGTTCCGCCGTCGTCGAACGAGATGAACATCCCGAATTCCGTCCCGGCATAGAGGAGCCCCTCCCGGTCCGGATCTTCGCGGACGACCCTTGTCGGGAAATCGGCCGGGATGCCGTTCGTCCCGTCGGCGATCCGCTTCCACGTCCTTCCGTAATCCTCGGTCCTGTAGATATAGGGCGACCAATCTCCCAAGAGATACCGGTATCCTGCGAAATAGGCTTTGCCCGCCCGGTGCGGCGAGGGTTCGATCGTTTGGATCCGCCCGCCCTTGGGCATGTCTTTGGGGGTGACGTTCGTCCAGGTCTTCCCCCCGTTCCTGGTCACGTGGACAGGGCCGTCGTTGGCCCCGACCCAGATCAGCCCTTTCTCGAGGCGCGACTCCTGGACGGCATAGATCGTGCTGTAGAACTCCTCTCCGGTGACGTCCCGGGTGATAGGCTCGCCCGATACGACCTGCTTGTCCGCCTCGGCGGCCGTCAGATCGGGCGAGATCGTCTCCCAGGTGACGCCCTCATCCGTCGTCTTGTGGAGGAATTGCGAGGCATGATAGACGACGTTCGGGTCGTGGGGGGAGACGTGGATGGGCGAGACCCGCTGGAAGCGATAGACGAGATCCCGGGGATTGTGGCCGTACATGTTCGCCGCCCCGACCCAGTAGAGCTGCTCCTGTCCGGTGGCTTTGTTGTATCGGCCGAAGCAGCCCTTGCAATTGGCGTAGACGATGTCGGGATTCCCCGGCTTGGGGACGGCCGGGCCGGTCTCGCATCCTCCGACGGCCCTCCAGAAGGCCGACGGGCCGAGGGCCGGAGCGTAGGGCGGCAGGCTCGGGACCATGATCGTCGAGTTGTCCTGCTGGCCGGCGTAGACCCAATAGGGGAACTGATCGTCCACGGCGACCTGATAGAGCTCGGCCGTCGGCTGGTTGTTCTGGGTCGACCAGGTCAGCCCGCCGTCGAGGGTGACGTTCGCCCCGCCGTCGTTCGATTGGATGAAGATCTTCGGATTCGAGGGATTGATCCACATGTCGTGGTTGTCGCCGTGGGGGGTGGACAAGCGGCGCCATGTCTTGCCGGCGTCCTCGGACCTGAAATAGCTCGTGGCGTTGACGTAGACGACGTCCGCGTTCGTCGGGTCGGCGTCGACGTTGCAGTAATAGAACGGCCGGTCGAGGAGCGGGGGATAGGTGCTGACGAGGGAGAAGCTTTCGCCCTTGTCGTCCGACCGATAAAGGCCGCCTTTTCCTTCCGGGGCTTCGAGGAGGACATAGACCCGGTCCGGGGCGGCGGGGGAGACGGCCAGATCGCTTTTCCCCTTCACCCCCGCGGGCAGGCCGTTCGTCAGGGGCTTCCACGTCGCGCCGCCGTCGGCGGATTTATAGATCCCGTCCTCGCCGCCGCCGCTGATGATGGTCCACGGCTTCCGCTCGCCCCGCCACATCGAGGCGTAGAGGGTCTCGGGGTCCCTGGGGGCGAACTCCAGGTCGACAGCCCCCGTCCGCTCGGAGAGAAAGAGGGTTTGATCCCAGGTTTTGCCGCCGTCGCGGGTCCGGTACACGCCCCGGTCGGGGCTCGGCCCGAAGGCGTGGCCGATGGCGGCGACAAAAACGATGTCCGGATTCGCGGGGTGGACCTCGACGGCCCCGATTTGACCGACCGACCTCAATCCCAGGAATTCCCAGGTTTTCGCCGCGTCGTTCGAGCGATAGACGCCCCGGCCGGCGATGACATTGCTCCGGATCCCGTCCGATCCCGTGCCGACATAGACGATGTTCGGCGCCGAAGGGGCGACGCGGACGGCTCCGATCGAGCCGGTGGCGAAATATCCGTCCGAGACGTTCGTCCAGCTCTGGCCGAAATCCGTCGTCTTCCAGACGCCGCCGCCGGTGGCGCCCAGGTAGAACGTCCCCGCCTCGGAGGCGACTCCGGCCACGGCCGTGACCCTCCCTCCGCGGGACGGCCCGATGGAGCGGTATTTGAGGCCGCCGAAGAACGCCGAGTCGAAGATCTCCGGCTCGGGTGCCGGGCCGGTCTGGGCCGCCGGCCGTCCGGCGGCGAAAAATCCCCATAGAGCGGCGAATGAAACGAGCGTTCGTCGCGAATGGCCGAGCTTCATGTTTCTCCCTCCAGGCGTCCGGCATTGTAACCGGGAAGGGAAGGGCTCGACAACCCTTTCCGTTCGTGGCAGTCTATATCCATAGAGGCCATTTTCCAGGAAAGAGACAATTCCGCTCGGGAGTCTAGCTATGAGAAAGAACAGAATCGCCGTCGGATTTTTCGTTTTCGTCCAGTTCCTCGTCCTGTCCGCCCTGCCGCAAAATCCCGCGGCGCGTCTGGCGGCTAAGCCGTCGATCGGGGAAGCGCTCCTCAAAATCATCCTGGAGAAGGACGTCGCGGCGGCGGTCGGCGAGTACCGGCGCTTGAAAGCCGAGTCCCCCGACGCCTACGACTTCGCCGAGGGCCGGCTGAACGAGCTCGGCTTGGATCTCATCGACCAGAACCGCGTCAAGGACGCGATCGAGATCTTCAAGCTGAACATCGAGGCCTACCCTCAGGCTTGGAATCCGTGGGATAGCCTGGGCTACGGCTATATGTGCGACGGGCAGAAGGACATGGCCATCCTCAACTTCCGGAAGTCCGTCGAGCTGAATCCCGGTAACGCGGCCGGACGCCGGTACGCTTATGTCTTGGAGCATTACACCAAGAAGGAATTTATGATTCCGATGCGGGACGGGGTGAGGCTCTTCACCCAGGTCTACGCCCCCAGGGACACCTCCCAGAAATATCCGTTCCTCTTCCGCCGGACGCCCTACGGCATTCCGCCATACGGAGAAAACATCTACCGGCCGTCGCTCGGCCCGTCGTGGCTTTTCGTCGAGGAGGGCTATATCTTCGTCTACCAGGACTGCCGCGGCCAGTATAGGTCCGAGGGGGAATTCGTCGTCATGAGTCCGCATCGGCCGGACAAAAAAAGCCCGCGGGACACGGACGAGAGCAGCGACACGTACGACACCATCGAATGGCTGCTCGAGAACATCCCCAACAACAACGGCCGGGTTGGACAGTACGGCGTTTCGTATTCAGGGTGGCATACGGTCATGGGGATGATCGACGCCCATCCGGCCCTCCGGGCCTCCTCGCCCCAGGCTTCCCCCGCCGACATGTGGATCGGCGACGATTTCCATCACAACGGCGCCTTCCGCCTGATGTACACCTTCGACTGGCTGGCCGGAAGCGCCCGGACGAGGACGGGTCCGTCCGGGACGTCGAGCGGCCGTTGGAGCTACGGGACGCCCGACGGCTATAAGTTCTTCCTGGAGATGGGGCCGGTCGCCAACGCGGACAACCTCTACTTCGAGAAATCCGTTCCGACCTGGAACGACTACATGGCCCACGGCGATTACGACGACTATTGGAAGCGGCAGAACGTTCTCCCGCACATGAAGGACATCCGGCCTGCCGTCCTCCATGTCGCCGGATGGTTCGATGCCGAGGATTTCTACGGCCCGATGAGCATCTACCGGGCGGTCGAGGCGAACAACCCGGAGAACAAGAGCACCCTGGTCGTCGGGCCTTGGCGGCACGGCGGCTGGACGTCCGAGGACGGCGACGTCCTGGGCAACATCAAGTTCGGCGTCAAGACGGGAGTCGACTATCGGGAAAAAGCGGAGCTTCCGTTCTTCAACTTCTATTTGAAGGATAAGGGAACACTCGACCTGCCCGAAGCCTGGGCGTTCGAGACGGGTTCGAACCGCTGGGTGTCCTATGACCGCTGGCCGCCGCGGAAGACGGAAGAGAAAAAGCTCTATCTGCGGGCGGACGGAAAACTTTCCTTCGAGCCGCCGGCGGAAACGGATTCGGAAGGCGCGGCGGATGCCTACACGAGCGACCCCCGGAAGCCGGTCCCGTGGTCGTCCGAAATCCGGACGACCCAGGGCCATCTCTGGATGGTCGAGGACCAGCGGTTCGCCGCCCGCCGCCCCGACGTCCTCGTCTATCAGTCGGACGTCCTGGCGGAGGACGTCACGATCGCCGGCCCGATCATCGCCGACCTCTTCGTCTCCACGACCGGGACGGACGCCGACTGGGTCGTCAAGATGATCGACGTCTATCCGAGCGACGCGCCCGACCCGCGGCCCAATCCGGCCGGCGTTCGGATGGGGGATTTCCAGATGCTCCTGGCCGGCGAGGTCTTCCGGAGCAAATACCGGACGAGCTTCGAGAAGCCCGAGCCGCTCGCGCCGAACGCCGTGACCGAGATCGCGTTCGATTTACGGGACAGGAACCATGGCTTTCTCAAGGGCCACCGGATCATGGTCCAGGTTCAAAGCACCTGGTTCCCCCTCATCGACCGCAATCCCCAGACGTTCGTCAATATCTACCAAGCCAAGGAGGAGGACTTCCGGAGCGCGGTCCACACCGTCCACCGCTCCCGCCTCCATCCGTCGCACCTCAAGCTCAACGTCATCCCGTCGGGAAAATAGCCGATGGGCTATGTTGAACCCAAGCGGATGACAACAGGATCTCCGACCGAGGCCCCGAGGTGAGCGGCGGCGGAATCCTCTTTCATGGCGATTTCGACCGTCCCTTGACTTCCCGCCAGATAAATGAGTTCCCCTCTTCGGCCTGCGCCGTAGGTTCTCCTCCAACGCGCGACTTTTCCCTTGACGGTCAGGGAGATATTCGCCGTCCCATACTTTCGCCGGGCTTCTTCCACCCGGCCGGAAGGAATATCGGTCAGGCAATTACCGAATTTGTCGATAGAGACGATGTGGCCCACGATCCGGCTCTTCGAAAACCGCGGCATTTGGGAAGGCAGGATCATGCATTTCGAGATCCGGCGGCCGAATTCTTCCGGGGAGTGGCCCAGGGACAACCGGGCCGCGACCGGGGCCATCCTGTCCCGCCCGTCGAAAGTCCGGCCGGCGCTTTTGAGGAAAAAACGTCGTTTCATGATTTCAATGATCAGCTCGGGCTTCTCCTGGGCCAGTGCGCCGCTCAGGACGCCGTTGTCCGGGGCGATGAAGAAATGTTTTTTTGTCTGGACGAGAAGAAGACGGCGTCCTGTTCCCACGCCCGGATCGACGACGACGATGAAGATCGTTCCCGCAGGGAAATATTCATAGCACCCGGCGAGGAGATGGCTCGCCTGCCGGACGTCGAAGGAATCGACGGAATGGGAGATGTCGACGATCGCGGCGTCCGGCCGGATCCCGAGGATGACGGCCTTGACCGAGGCGACGAAATAATCCTTGTCGCCGTAATCCGTCAGGAGGGCGATGACCGGCCCCTGGCCCATGCCCGAAATTTACCCCGGCCGGAGGGGCCTGTCAATGGGATCTCGGCGTCGAGTCCTCAGGATGCCGAGGGAGTCGATTCAGGCTTGACCGGGGCGAGGTCCTCGCCCGTCAATTCCTTGTGGATGGCGTAGGCGGCGTTCTTGCCCGCCCCCATAGCCAGGATGACCGTCGCCGCTCCGGTGACGATGTCGCCGCCGGCGTAGACATGGTCGCGGCTCGTCTTTCCCGTTTTCTCGTCGGCGATGATCCCGCCCCACTTCTGGACGGCCAGGCCGGGGGTCGTCTGGGGGATGAGGGGATTGGGGTTGTTGCCGATGGCCACGACGACGACATCGACCGGCATCTCGAACTCCGATCCGGGGATCGGGACGGGGCGGCGTCGTCCCGAGTCGTCGGGCTCGCCGAGCTCCATCCTCTGGACGACCATCGCCCGGACGTAGTCCTGCTCGTTCCCCACGATCTTGAGGGGCAGAGTCAGGAAATGGAATTCGACCCCCTCCTCCTCGCCGTGCTCGATCTCGTCGACCCGGGCGGGCATCTCGGCCCGGCTCCGGCGGTAAATGATATAGCTTTTCTCGGCCCCGAGCCGGAGGGCCGACCGGGCGGAGTCCATGGCCACGTTTCCGCCGCCGATCGTGGCCACTCGCTTGCCCCGCAGGAGGGGCGTGTCGTAGGTCGGGAACTGGTAGGACCGCATGAGGTTGTTGCGGGTCAGGAACTCGTTGGCCGAGTAGACGCCGTTCAGGGACTCTCCGGGGATGCGCATGAACTGGGGGAGGCCGGCGCCCGAGGCGACGAAAATGGCGTGATGCCCCATCTCCAAGAGCTCGTCGACGGTGATCGTCTTGCCGATGACCATGTCGACTTCGACCTTGACCCCGAGCGCTCTCAAGTAGTCGACCTCGGCCTTGACGATGGCCTTGGGCAAGCGGAACTCGGGGATTCCGTAGACGAGGACTCCTCCCGGCTCGTGGAGGGCCTCGAAAATCGTGACCTTGTGACCGAGCTTGGCCAACTCCCCGGCGACGGTCAGCCCCGCCGGGCCCGAGCCGACGACGGCGACGCGCTTCCCGGTCGGCGGCCGCAGGGGCGGAATCCGGACCTCTCCGGCGATGCGTTCCGCGTCGGCGACATAGCGCTCGAGGTAGCCGATCGAGACCGGCTTGTCCTTGATCCCCAGGACGCAGAGCTGTTCGCACTGCGTCTCCTGGGGGCAGACCCGGCCGCAGATCGCCGGGAGCGAGTTCTGCTCCTTGATCTTCCAGGCGGCTTCGATGAACTTCCCATCCCGGATGAGCCGGAGGAAGCCGGGGATATCGATATTGACCGGGCAGCCGTCGACGCACTTGGGCTTCTTGCACTGGATGCACCGGGCGGCCTCGAGGACGGCCTGCTCGGGGGAAAAGCCGAAGGGGACTTCGTTGAAGTTCTTGGTCCTCTCGCCGGCCGGCTGTTCGGCCATTTTCTGGCGGGGAGTCTTGGCCTTTTTCGCCGGCTTGGGTTCCTGCTCGTCGGTCATGGCTGGCTTTCCGAAGCGGCCTCGGCCTGGGCGCGCTCTTCGCAGGCGTGCCGGCGGGCGGCGTAGAGCTGCCGCGACTCGTCTTCCAGGACCTTATAGGCCCGCAGACGCGAGATGAGATTCTTGAAGTCGACGTCGGCCCCGTCGAATTCGGGGCCGTCGACGCAGGCGAAGCGCGTTTTTCCGGCGACCTGGACGCGGCACGAGCCGCACATCCCCGTCCCGTCGACCATGACCGCGTTCAGGCTGACGACGGTCTTGATCGCCCGCTCCCGGGTGATGTCGCAGATGGCCTTCATCATCAGGATCGGCCCGACGGCCAGGACGTAGTCGACGCCTTCCCTCTCCTCGAGGATCTGGAGGAAGCGGTGGCTGACGAAGCCGTGGAGCCCCTTCGAGCCGTCGTCCGTGCAGATGTCGAGGCGGTCGCTCGTCGCCGTGAACTCGCGTTCGAGGATGAGGTGCTCGGCCGTCCGGCCGCCGAGGATCGTGACGACGTGATTGCCGGCCTCCTTGAGGGCCTTGGCGATGGGGTAGACGCAAGCCGCGCCGACCCCGCCGGCGATGCAGACGGCCCGGCCGAAGTTGTGGATCTCGGTCGGATGGCCGAGGGGGCCGACGAGGTCGAGGATCTCCTGGCCTTCGGCCATGTCCTCGAGCATCATCGTCGTCTTACCGACGACCTGGAAGACGATGACGATCTTCCCGGCGGCGGGGTCCTTGTCGAGGACGGTCAGGGGGATCCGCTCGCCGGTCGGGCTGACCCTCAGGATGACGAACTGCCCGGCCCGGTGCTTGCGGGCGACGAGGGGGGCTTCGACCTCCATCCGGTAAATCGCCGGGGCGATGCGTTCCTTTTTCAAGATCCGCGCGGGCATGCTTGTCCTCCGGCCGCGCGTTTACGGGCGGGCGCGGCCGCGAATAAGAGATAGGTTTATATCGCCCTCGGCCGGTGAAGTCAAGGCCGCCTTCGTTCTTGACACCCGAAAACGAAGCGTCTATAGTATCCCTTCACGGCCCACGGCGTGATAGATATTCCGACGTAAGGTTATCATATTGATCTTAGCCCGATCCACGGCCCGAAGCGTTTCTTCGCCGTCCGCCCGGCCTTATTTTCTCGATTTGACCGCAATCATGCCTAACGATTCTTGGCCGTCGGGGCCCGGGTTTGTCCCGGCCAAAACATGAGTTGGAGAGAGTGAAGCATGGCCAAACCGAAATTCGCGCTCTACTGGGCGGCCAGCTGCGGCGGCTGTGAGATCGCTTTTCTCGACATCCGGGAGAAAATCCTCGACTTCGACGCCGCGGCCGACCTCGTCTTCTGTCCCTGCATCATGGACACGAAGTACAAGGATGTCGAGGCCATGGCCGACGGGGAGATCGACGTCGGCCTCTTCAACGGGGGAATCCGGAATGAGGAAAACCTCCACATGGCCAAGCTTCTCCGTCAGAAGTCCAAGGTCCTCGTCGCCTTCGGCTCTTGCGCGTGCGAGGGTTGCATCCCCGGCCTGGCCAACCTCAAAACCAGGGACGAGATCTTCGACTATGTGTATTCGAGCGCCCCGTCCGTCGAGGCCGGAAACAAGGTCCGTCCCCAAACCGTGACCGAGGTCGAGGGAGGGAAGCTGACCCTACCGCGTTTCCACGAATACCTTCGCCCGCTGGATCACGTCGTCGACGTTGATTACAAACTTCCCGGATGCCCGCCCGTAGCCGAGCAGATCTGGGCCGTTTGCGAGACGATTCTGGCCGGCAAGCTCCCGCCCAAGGGATCGGTCGTCGGGGTCAATCCCAAGACGGTTTGCGACGAGTGCCCGCGGACCAAGGAAGAGAAGAAAGTCAAGGTCTTCCGCCGGCCCCATCTCGTCAATCCCCGGGACATCGACCCGGACAAATGCCTCCTCGAGCAGGGGATCATCTGCAACGGCCCGGCCATCCACGCCGGCTGCGGCGCCCTCTGTCCGAGGGTCAACCTCGGGTGCCGGGGCTGCTATGGTCCGGCCGACGGCATCCAGGACGTCGGGGCGAAGCTGGCCGGCGCCATCGCCTCGATCATCGACAGCGACGACCCCGCCGAGATCGAATCGATCGTCAACCAGATCGTCGACCCGGTCGGGACGTTCTACCGCTTCAACCTCGCCGGTTCGCTCGTCGGGAGGAGGCTCCGATGAGAACGATCACCATCGACCCCATCACCCGCCTCGAAGGCCACGGCAAAATCGCCATTTTCCTGAACGACGAGGGCAACGTCGCCGAGGCGTACCTCCAGGTCCCCGAGCTCCGCGGCTTCGAAAAATTCTGCGTCGGGCGACCCGTCGAGGAGATGCCCCGGATCACGACCCGGATTTGCGGCGTCTGCCCCGAAGCCCACATGATGGCCGGAGCCAAGGCCGCCGACGCCGTCTATCACGTCGAGCTGCCGCGGACGGCGAAACTCCTTCGCGAGCTCCTCTACGTCATCTTCTACGTCACCGACCATGCGACCCATTTCTACGCCCTCGCCGGCCCCGACTTCGTCGTCGGCCCCGACGCCCCGGCCCCCCAGCGGAACATCCTCGGCGTCATCCACAAGGTCGGCGTCGAGATCGGAAAGAAGGTCGTCGAGATGCGGGGGACGTGCCACGAACTCATCAAGATCATGGGCGGGAAGGCCGTCCATCCCGTCGGGGCGGTCCCGGGCGGGATGAGCAAGGGGATGTCCAAGGACGAGCGCGAGCGGGTCCTCAAGGCCGGCCAGGAGGCCGTCGAGTTCGGGAAGTTCACGATCGGCCTCTTCAACCAGATCGTCCTCGGGAACAAGGCCTACGTCGACCTCATCCTCAGCGACGGCTTCACCCACCGGACCTACAACATGGGCCTGGTCGACAAGAGAAACCGCGTCAATTTCTACGACGGCGACGTCCGCGTCACCGGGCCGGACGGGAAGGAATTCGTCAAGTTCAAGGCGGCGGACTACCTCGAGCACATCGTCGAGCGGGTCGAACCCTGGTCCTACCTGAAATTCCCGGTCCTGCGGAAAATCGGCTGGAAAGGATTCGTCGACGGCCCCGAGAGCGGCATCTACAAGGCCACCCCCCTCTCGCGGCTCAACGCCTCGGACGGCATGGCGACTCCCCTGGCCGACGAAGAACATGACCGGATGTACAAGACCCTGGGCGGCAAGCCCGTCCACCAGACCCTGGCGACGAACTGGGCCCGGATCATCGAGCTCCTCTACGCCGCCGAGCGGTGGGTCGAAATCGCCTCCGATCCCGACGTCCTCGGGCAGGACTACCGCATCGTCCCGACCGCCAAGCCCGATGAGGGCGTCGGCGTCGTCGAGGCCCCGCGGGGGACCCTCTTCCATCACTACAAGACCGACGCCGAGGGGATCGTCCAGGAGGCCAACCTCATCGTCGGGACGACGAACAACAACGCGGCCATCAACCTCTCGGTCAAAAAAGCGGCCCAGGCGTTGATCAAGAACGGGAAGGTCGACGACGGCCTCCTGAACATGGTCGAGATGGCCTTCCGGGCCTACGACCCCTGCTTCGGCTGCGCGACCCACGCCCTCCCGGGCCGCGGGCCGCTCGAGGTCCGGATTTACGACCGGCAGGGGAGCCTCGTTCACGACTTGAGGAGATAAGCCCTCCGATGAAAATCCTCGTCCTCAACAGCGGCAGTTCCTCGGTCAAGTTCCAGTTCATCTGGATGAAGGACGAGAAGCTCCTGGCCAAGGGCATCGTCGAGAAGATCGGCTCGAGCGACGCGATCATCACCTACCAGCCCGAGGGCAAGCACAAGATCCGCGAGATCCGGGAGGTCCTCAACCACACCACGGCCATCGAGATGGTCCTCCAGCTCCTCCTCCATCCCCAGCACGGCGTCATCCGCGACAAGGCCGAGATCGCGGGGATCGGCCACCGGGTCGTCCACGGGGGCGAGGATTTTTCCGGATCCGTCCTGATCACCGACAAGGTCCGGTCGACGCTCCGGAAGTGCATCCAGTTCGCCCCCCTCCACAACCCCGCCAACCTCAAGGGGATCGAGGCCTGCGACGTCCAACTGCCCGGCATTCCCCAGGTCGGGGTCTTCGACACGGCCTTCCACCAGACCATCCCCCCCAGGGCTTATATCTACGGCCTGCCCTACGCCCTCTACAAGAAGCTGAGCATCCGCCGCTACGGCTTCCACGGGACGTCCCACGGCTTCGTCGCCCGCCGGGCGGCGGAATTCCTCGGCCGTCCGGTCGAGGCCCTCAAGCTCATCACCTGCCATCTCGGGAACGGAGCGAGCCTCGCCGCCGTCAGCGGCGGCAAGTCGGTCGACACGACCATGGGCTTCACCCCCCTCGAAGGCCTGGTCATGGGGACGCGCTGCGGGAGCATCGACCCGGCCCTCGTCCCGTACATCATGGAGCGGGAGAAGCTCTCGGCCAAGGAGATCGACTCGATCATGAACAAGAATTCGGGGATGCTCGGCCTGACCGAGACCTCGAACGACATGCGGGAGATCGAGCAGGAGGCCGCCCGCGGCAGCGACCGGCACAAGCTGGCCATCGACATCTACACGTATCACGTCAAGAAATACGTCGGGGCGTACGTCGCCGCCCTCGGCGGCCTCGACGCCCTGATCTTCACCGGCGGGATCGGGGAGAACTCCCGGCTTGTCCGGAAGCTCGTCTGCGAGGGGCTGGAGCCGTTCGGCCTCCTCCTCGACCCGGCCCGCAACGAGAGAAACGAGCGCGACATCGGCCGGGGCAAGGTCAAGATCCTCGTCATCCCGACCAACGAAGAGCTGGCCATCGCCCGGGACACGAAGGCCATCCTCGAGTCCCAGCCCAAGGCCGAGGCCGTCACCGCCCCGGCCGTCCCGAAGCCCCCGGCGCCGGCGGCCTTCAAGCCGGAAGAGACCGCCAAGCTCGTCCTCCTCTGGGCCCGGAATCCCAAGGCCGATCCCGCCGTCCTGGCCGGCAAGCTCGCCTCGGCCCTCGGCCGGCCTGTCGCGGCCGAGGCCGTCCGGGCGGAACTCGTCCGGTTGAGCCTGTCGGCGGCGGCGCCTGCGGCGGCGAAACCGGTCAAGTCTCCTTAAAGGAAGGACGTCATGGAAAAAATCGATCGGGAAGAAGCGGGCTGGCTGGTCGCCCTTTCCTGGTTGAGCGCCCTCGAGGAGACGGCCCGGGATTTCCACGGGACCCGCCCGCGGGTTTTCAGCGAGCGCGCCTACGAGCATTCCGTCCAGTACTATCTTCACCTCCTCGGGGACGAATACGGCCTCCACATCCCCAAGTCGGACACGATCCGGGCGGCCGTCGAAAGCTACATCCAGATCGGCATCGCCGGGGGGCTGTTCCGAGACGCGAGCAATTTCGAGCTCGTCGACATCAATCCCTTCCACCTCGCCATCACCGTCCACGAATGCGTCTACCTCAAGAGCTGCCAGGCCCTCATCGAGGAGGGATTTTCCGTCCGCGACCTGACCTGCGCCCGGATCGGCTGTTTCCGGGCGGCGGTCAAGGCCTTGGCCAATCTCGACTGCGACTACCAGGTCACCTCGTTCAACATCGAAGGCGACTGCAAAGGCTACATCGAGAGGGTCTGAGTTGACGACCGCCGCGCCCGCCGCCCTGGAGAACCTCTTCCGGACCGTCCGGGAGGGGGAGGACGCGTCGACCGTCCGGGCGGCGATCATGGACCTCGGCTATCTCCGGAATTCGGAGATCTATCCCGTCCTTCTGGCCGCCCTCGACGACCCCAACCCGGCCGTCCAGCACGCGGCCGTCATCTCCCTGGGCCGATACGGGAAGCCCGAGGCCATCGAGGAGCTCGTCAAGCCCAAGATTTTCCGCTCGGCCCACGGCAACATCCGCTGGGCGGCCGTGGCCGCGGTCGGACAGCTCGGCGATTACCGAGTCATCGACGACTTGATGAAGGCCGTCGAGGATCCGGAATGGATCGTCCGGACCCAGGCCGTGGCCGAGCTCATGGCCCAGGTCCGGGACATCATCGCCCGCCGCGACGTCCGGCTGGCCCGGGTCCTCATCCACATGCTTTCGCTCGACAACGAGGAGATCGTCCCCCTGGCCATCGAGGGGCTTCAGGAAATGGGAGCGGAAACGCTTCCCTCTCTCCACGAGGCCCTCCACAACACATCGGCCACGATCCGGGCCAACGCCGCCCGGGCCCTGGGGAGGATGAAAGCGGCGAGCTCGGCGCCCTACCTCATCGACCTCCTCCACGACGACGAAATTTCCGTTCGTTGCCGGGCGGCCGAGGCCCTGGGGCTCATCGGGAACAAGATCGCCATCGAGCCCCTCGTCCTGGCGATCCAGGACAACGTCGAAAAGGTCCGGGAACGGGCCGTCGCCGCCCTCGTCCATTTCGGGAAACAGGCGACGATCCCTCTCCTCAACGCCCTCGGCCGGGAACGGGATAAATTCGTCCAGAAGGCCTTCCTCAAATGCCTCGGCCTCGTCGGCGACCCCAAGGCGGCCCCGGCCCTCACCGGCTATCTCCGGAGCTCCTACTTCGTCGTCCGGCAGGCCGCGGTCCGGGCCTTGGTGAGGTTCGGTCCGATGGTCGGCCGCCTTCTTCTCCCCGGATTGTCATACAACCGGAACGCCATCGACCATTTCAAGAGGGACACCTGCGATAAAACGCACCCCGAGCTCCAGATCCGGGCCATCAAGGCCCTGGGCGGTCTCGAAGACCACCGGGCGGTCCCTCTGCTCAAGGAGATCGTCGAGACGGGCCTCCCCGACGTCCAGGAAGCGGCCACGGCGGCCCTGGCCCAGATCGGCTGCGCGGCCTGGGGCCGGTGCTGCTCCCTGAAGGTCCTGGAGGAAGTCGGGGAGCCGGACCTCGTCACCTTGATCGTCCCGTCGCTCCAGGACAACTCGGCCAACGTCCGATTCGAGGCCGTCCGGGCCATCGCCAGGATGGGCGGCGAAGTCGCCCTGAAGCATCTCGTCCGGATCGCCCGCAAGGACTGCCGGCCCTTCATCCGGGGGGAGGCCATGCGGGCCCTGCGGACGATGGTCAAAGGCCAGCCCGAAATCCTGAAGGCGGCCCTCCACGGGCTCAAGGACTCGTCCGTTGAAGTCCGGGCCCGCTCCGCCCGCCTCCTGGGGAATTACCAGGATCCGCGGTCCATCCTGCCGCTCCTCCGGGCCATGGCCGATCCCCACTGGAGCGTCCGGGACAACGCCGAGAACGCCCTTCTGAATTTCGGCCGGGACGCCGTCCTTCCCCTCATCGAGGCCCTGAAAGGCCGTTCTTGGACGGCCCGTTTCCGGGCCGCCCGCCTTTTGGGGGAGCTCGGCGACCCGCGGGCCGTTCCCGCATTGCGCGCCGCCCTCGCCCGGCGAGGAGAACGGATAAAAGTCCGCGACGTCGCGGAAGCGTCTCTCCGGAAATTGGAGGCTGTTCCGCAAAAGGCCTCATAATTTTTATAACGTTATATCGGCAACTCCAGTCGAGGAGAGTGAAGATGCGCGTCAAGCTCAAGTCGGGACAGGCGGCGAAGAAGTTCATCGAGCGTGTCGAGGAGCTTTCCGGCGAGAACGTCTACGCCTGCTATCAATGCGGCCGTTGTTCGGCCGGCTGTCCGGTCGCGTCCGAGATGGACCTCCTGCCGAACCAGATCATCCGTCTGGTCCAGCTGGGTCTCCAGGATGAGGTCGTCGGCTCGAAAACCCTGTTTCTCTGCGCGTCCTGTTTCACCTGCCAGTCGCGATGCCCCAAGGGGATCGACATGGCCCGGGTCATGGAGGCGGTTCGCCATCTCCTCGACCCGAAGGGGAAGGATGCCTTCGGCCCCGCTGAGGTCTCGCCGGAACTCGCCCAGGAGCTTCCCCAGCAGGTCCTGGTCTCGATCTTCCGGAAATTCGCCAAGTAAGGACCGACGATGAAAGTCCACTACTATCCGGGTTGCACCCTTAAGGACAAGACGAAGGCCCTCGACCTCTCGACCCGCGAGGCCATGGCCCTTCTCGGCATCGAGCTCGTCGAGCCCGAGGGCTGGACCTGTTGCGGGGCGGAGTATCCCCTGACCGAGGAGAAAATCGGCACTCTCGCCGCCCCGATCCGCGTCCTCCGGCAGGTCCGGGACGAGGGCGGGGATGTCGTCGTGACGACGTGCTCGTTCTGTTACGCCGTCCTCAAGCGGGCCAACGGGGCCGTTCGGAACGACCCCCTCAAGAGGAAGCGGTTCAACGCCTACCTCCGGGACGACATCAAAATCGACCGCTGGACCAAGGCCAAGACGACGGGCTTCGACGAGTATAAGGGCGAAGTCGAAGTCCTCCATCTCCTCGAATTCCTCCGCGATCGGGTCGGATTCCCCGTCTTGAAATCCAAGCTCGGGCGGGACCTCTCCGGCCTGGCCGTCGCCCCGTACTACGGCTGCCGGCTTCTCCGGCCCAAAGAGGAGCTGGCCATGGACGAGCCCGACAATCCGAAGATCTTCGAGGATTTCCTGACGGCGATCGGCTGCCAAGCCGTCGATTATCCCTTCAAGCAGGAATGCTGCGGCTCCTACCTTTCGGTCTCCCTCCCCGACGCGGCGACGGAGGCGTCCTACCGCGTCCTCCGTTCGGCGAAGATGGCCGGGGCGGCGGCCGTCGCCGTGACCTGCCCCCTCTGTTTCTACAACATGGACAAGCGCCAGGACAAGATCAAGGAAGCCTACCTCGATTTTCCCGGCATTCCGGTCGTCTTCTTCACCCAGGTCATGGCCTGGGCCCTGGGCGTCGACAAGGCCCTTCTCGGCCTCGGCGAGCACGCCGTCCCCGCCGAGGCGGTCTTTCAAGACATCCCCGCGGCGGAGGTGCGGCCATGAGCGCGGCCCCGAAAGGCAAGGCCAAGAAGGACAAGCGGGTCGGGATCTTCGTCTGCCACTGCGGCGTCAACATCGCCGGCGTCGTCGACGTCGAGAAGGTCGCCCAGAAGATGGCCGATTATCCCGGCGTCTCGTTCTCGACGAACTACGTCTACATGTGCTCCGACCCCGGGCAGCAGATGATCATCGACACGATCAAGGAGAAAAAGCTCGACTCGATCATCGTCGCCGCCTGTTCGCCGACGCTTCACGAAAAAACGTTCATGGAAGCGGCCAAGCTCGCCGGCCTCAATCCCTATCAGATCGAGATCGCCAACATCCGGGAGCAGGACAGCTGGGTCCACCACGACAAGGAGAGGGCGACGAAAAAAGCCCTCCGGGTCGTCAAGGGCCACGTCGAGAAAGCCCTCCAGAACGAAAGCCTCGAGCCGATCAAGGTCGACGTCAAGAAACGGGCCCTGGTCATCGGGGGGGGGATCAGCGGCCTTCAGGCGGCCCTGGACATCGCCGAACACGGCTACGAGGTCATCCTCGTCGAGAAGAACCCCTCCATCGGGGGGAAAATGATCCAGCTCTCGGAGACGTTCCCGACCCTGGACTGCTCCCAGTGCATCCTGACCCCGAAGATGGTCGAGGTCCAGCGCCACCCCCGGATCAGGCTCCTGACCTACCACGAAGTCGACGCCGTTTCGGGCTTCGTCGGCAACTTCAAGGTCCGGATCAAGAAGAAGCCCCGCTACGTCGACCCGGACCTCTGCAACCTTTGCGGGGAGTGCGAGAAGGTCTGCCCCCAGATCGTCCCCGACGAGTTCAACATGGGGCTGTCGTTCCGGAAGGCGATCTACATGCCCTTCCCCCAGGCCGTTCCCGGCACTTATACCCTCGACGCGGAACATTGCCTCGGCCTCTCCCCGGTCCGGTGCGGGAAGTGCAAGGACGTCTGCGACCGGAAGGCCATCGACTACGACATGAATGAGACGTTCTTCGAGGAGGAGGTCGGGGCGATCGTCATCGCCACCGGCTACGACCTCTACAGCATGCAGGCCCTGGGCGAATACGGCGGGGAGAAGTATGACGACGTCATCAACGGCCTCGAATTCGAGCGCATCCTCTCGGCCTCCGGGCCGACGGGAGGGGTCGTCCGCCGCCCCTCGGACGGCAAGATCCCCAAGTCCGTCGTCTTCGTCCAATGCTGCGGCTCGCGCGACACGGAGCACCATCTCCCGTACTGCTCGAAAATCTGCTGCATGTACACGGCCAAGCATGCCATGCTCTACAAGCACCGCGTCCCGGACGGCCAGGCCACGGTTTTCTACATCGACGTCCGGACGGGCGGCAAGGCCTTCGACGAGTTCTACCAGAGGACGATCGAGGAGGAGAAGACCCTCTACATCCGGGGCAAGGTCTCCAAGATTTTCAAGGAAGGGGAGAAGCTCGTCGTCTGGGGGGTCGACACCTTGGCCGGCAAGAAGGTCGAGGTCGAAGCCGACCTCGTCGTCCTGGCCATGGCCATGGTCAAGGCCGACGGCGTCCAGGACCTCCTCAAGAAGCTCAAGGTCGCGACCGACACCCACGGCTTTCTGGCCGAGGCCCATCCCAAGCTCCGGCCGGTCGAGAGCCTCAACGCCGGGTTCTACCTCGCCGGGGCGGCCCACGGGCCCAAGGACATCCCCGAGGCCGTGGCCCAGGCCTCGGCGGCGGCGGCCAAAGTCGGCGACCTCTTCGCCCAGGAGGAACTCCTTCACGAGCCGACGATCGTTCCCGTCGACGATGAGAAGTGCTCGGGCTGCGGGATCTGCATCACGATGTGCCCCTACGGCGCCCGGAGCCTCGACCGCGAGCGGGGCGTCGTCGTCGTCAACGAGATCCTCTGCGAGGGCTGCGGGGCCTGCGCCGCGGCCTGCCCCTCGGGCGCGGCCCAGCAGCGCAACCAGACCGACGACCAGATCTTCGCCATGGTCTCGGCGATGCTCAAGGATTGACGGCCATGTTCGAACCTCAAATCATGTCTTTTCTCTGCAAATGGTGCACGAGCGCCGCGGCCGACTTGGCCGGGACGTCACGCCTCCAGTATTCCCCCAATATGGTCAACCTGAGGGTCATGTGTTCGAGCCGGATCAACCCCCAGCACATCCTCTACGCCTTCCGGGAGGGCGCCGACGGGGTGTTCATCGGCGGCTGCCATCCCGGCGACTGCCACTACGTCGAGGGGAACTACAAGACCCTCCGCCGCTTCTTCCTCGTCAAGCGGATGCTCGAGGACCTGGGGATCGACCCCCGGCGCCTCCGGCTGGAATGGATCTCGGCGGCCGAGGGGAAAAAGTACGCCGAAACGATGAATGAATTCACGGAGCAGATCCGGAACCTGGGTCCGCTCCATCTCAAGGAATTAGCGCTCTCGGGAGAGGGAGAAAAAGATGAGTAAAACGGAGACCAAGACCAAAACGAAGAAGAAGGAGGAGCCCAAGCTCGTCCCCATCCACGTCATGGGGAAGAAGTACGACGTGCCGGATTCCCTGACCATCCAGAAAGCCCTGGAATACGCCGGCTACCAGCTCATCCGGGGCTGCGGCTGCCGGGGCGGGATCTGCGGCGCCTGCGGGACGGTCTATCGCTTCCCGAATTCCTACCGGATCGAGGTCGGGCTGGCCTGCCAGACCGTCGTCCAGCCGGACATGTACATCGCCCAGATCCCCTTCTTCCCCGGGAACAAGGCGGTTTACGATATCGAAACCCTCCCGCCCACGGGAGGGACGATCGCCGCCCTCTATCCCGAAATCTTCAAATGCGTCGGCTGCGGGACGTGCACCCGGAGCTGCCCGATGGATATCGACGTCCTGGGCTACATCTCCAAGGCGATCCAGGGCGATGTCGCCGCCGTGGCCGAGCAGTCGTTCGATTGCGTCATGTGCGGCCTCTGCGCCTCGCGCTGCCCCGCCGAGGAGGTCCAGTACAACGTCGGCATCCTGGCCCGCCGGCTCTACGGGCGGCACCTGGCCCCTAAGGCCAAGCACGTCGAGCGGGCCGTGGCCCACCTCGACGACGAGACTCTGGCCAAGGCCCTCCAGGAGCTCAAGACGAAGAGCGTCGACGAGCTCAAGAAGATCTACAAGGCGCTCGAATCGGAGCCCGACATGGCCGATGAATACTGGGTCCCGAAGAGCAAGCTCTGCGTCTTCGAGGACTGACGGAGGGGACGATGCCCTACACACCGGAACTCAATAGACTCATCCAAAAGGTCGAAAAGACGAGGCCCGAGCGCGTCGAACGGAAGCGGCGGGGCGAGGAATTCACCCCCATGACCCTCCAGGAGCGGGAGGCCATCCTCAAGTACCATCCCGACTTCAAGGAGGAGGGGCGGACGGAGATCCTCGTCGGGCCGAGCCGAGGCTACCGGATCGCCAAGGAGATGGTCACCCTGCTCCACGCCAAGAGCCGGCTCGACCCCGACAAGGTGCCGCTCGATAAGGTCGACTTCGAGACCGACGTCCTCGTCGTCGGCGGCGGCGGGGCCGGGGCCTCGGCCGCCCTCCTGGCCCGGGAGAACGGGGCCAAGGTCCTCATCGTCACCAAGCTTCGCCTCGGCGACGCGAACACGATGATGGCCGAGGGCGGCATCCAGGCGGCGACGAAGGGCGAGAAGGACTCTCCCTACTACCACTACCTCGACGTTATGGGCGGAGGGCACTTCAAGAACGATCCCGAGCTCGTCGAGACGCTCGTCGTCGAGGCCCCCAAGGTCATGGGCTGGCTGGAGAAGCAGGGGGCGATGTTCTCGAAGTTCGAGGACGGCCGGATGAAGACCCTCCACGGCGGCGGGACCTCGCGCAAGCGGATGCATTACGCCGGGGACATCACCGGGGCGGAGATCATGCGGACCCTCCGGGACGAGGTCAAGAACCATCCCGGCGACATCCAGATTCTCGAGTTCTCGCCCGCGGTCGAGCTCATCCTGAACGACAAGGGCGCCTGCGCCGGGGCCGTCCTCTACAACCTCGAGACGGAGGAGTACCTCGTCGTCAAGGCCAAGGCCGTCATCCTGGCGACCGGCGGCTCGGGACGGCTCCACATCCAGGACTTCATGACGACCAATCACTACGGGGCGACCGGCGACGGGCTTATCCTCGGCTACCGGGCCGGCGTCCCCTTGAAATTCCTCCACACCATTCAGTACCACCCGACGGGGGCCGTCTTCCCCGAGCAGGCCGAGGGGCTTCTCATCACCGAGAAATTCCGCGGCGCGGGAGCCAATGTCCTCAACATCGACGGCGAGCAGTTCGTCTACGAGCGCGAGCCGCGCGACGTCGAGGCGGCGGCCTTCATCCGGGAGTGCACGGAGCGGGGGAAGGGCGTGCCCACCCCGACCGGGAAGTTCGGCGTTTGGCTCGACTCGCCGATGATCGACATCCTCAAGGGCGAGGGAACGGTCCGGCGCGAGTTTCCCGGCAAATGGATTCTCTTCCATCGCTACGGGATCGACATCACCAAGGAGCCGATGCTGGTCTTCCCGACGCTCCACTACCAGAACGGCGGGCTGGCGATCAACCGCCGGACGGAAACCGTCGTCCCCGGCCTGTTCGTCGCCGGCGAGGCGAGCGGCGGCGTCCACGGCGAGAACCGCCTCATGGGCAACTCCCTCCTCGACGTCGTCGTCTTCGGCCGGATCGCCGGCTGCGCCGCGGCCGAATACGCCAAGTCCAAGTTCAAGGACGGGGCCCTCGGCCTGGACCACGTCCGGGCCTATAATAAGGCCCTCGACGAGGCCCGCGTCCCCGTCGACGGCCGGGTCGCGCCGATGATCCTTCCGGATTATTCCAACCCCGAGGTCCGGAAGAAGCAGCTGACGTCGCAGTATCTCGGGACCATTCGGTGAGCCGAAAGCGAGGTGCCCCATGCCGGTGAGGTACAGAGAAAAACCCTTCGGGCAGTCGAAGCCCTCGACGCCGCACGGGAAGATCGTCGTCCTCGAGGAGCGGTGCAAGGGCTGCGGCTTCTGCATCGAGTACTGCCCCCACAACGTCCTGGTCATGGCCAAGAGATACAACGCCAAAGGCTACCATCCGCCCGAGGTCCAGAACATCGAACTCTGCGTCAACTGCGGCTTCTGCCGGATGATCTGCCCCGAATTCGCCATCTATTCCTACGAAGCCACCACGGGAGAGACACCTTGAGATCCGCGGACCCCAAAGGCGTTTTGACTGGAGCCCATTACATGGACGGCGACCACGCCTGCTGCGAGGGGGCGCTGGCCGCCGAGTGCCGGTTCGTCGCCGGCTATCCCATCACCCCCTCGACCGAGGTCGTCGAACGGTACTCGCGGCGGGCGCCGCTCGTCGAGGGGGCGGTCTTCATTCAAATGGAAGACGAGCTGGCCGCCTCGATCGCCATTCAAGGCGCGGTCTGGGGCGGCAAGAGGGCCATGACCGTGACCTCGGGCCCCGGCTTTTCCCTGATGATGGAGCACATCGGCCTGGCGGCCATGACCGAGACGCCGTGCGTCTTCGTCGACGTCCAGCGGGGCGGGCCGTCGACGGGATTGCCGACGCTTCCCGGCCAGGCCGACATGATGCAGGCCCGCTGGGGCTCGCACGGGGACTACGAAATCATCGCCTTGTCGCCCAATTCCCCCCAGGAGTCGTTCGACTTGGTGATCGACGCCTTCAACCTGGCCGAGCAATACCGGGTTCCGGTCATGTTCATGATGGACGAGTGCGTCGGCCACATGATGGAGCGGGTCGTCATTCCCCCGGCGGACAAGATCAAGATTTTTCCCCGCCGCTACACGAAGCTTCCGCCGGGCCGGTACCTGCCGTTCAGGCCCGAGCCGGACCTCGTCCCCGACATGTTCAAGGCGGGAGACGGCCATCGCCTCCACGTCACCGGACTGACCCACGACTATCGGGGCTACCCCGTCATGAGCGCGGAGATCCAGGAGCAGCTCGTCCATCGGCTCGTCGACAAGATCCGGGTCAACGCCCCCAAGATCTGGCGGAACGAAGAGATCGCCGTCGAGGACGCGGACGTCGTCGTCGTCACCTACGGCATCACTTCCCGCGTCGCGACCGAGGCCGTCGCCCTCGCCCGGAAGGAGGGGATCAAGGTCGGGATGCTCCGGCTCATCGTCTGCTGGCCCTTCCCGGAGCCGAGGATCGAGGAGCTGGCCGGCCAAGGCAAGGGATTGGTCGTGGCCGAGATGAATTACGGCCAATTGTTCTTCGAGGTCGAAAGGTGCGCCCACGGCAAGGCTCCCGTCCTCCTGGCCGGGCATGGGGGCGGCACGGTCCACAACGCCGAGGACATCGCCGCGAAAATCATGGAGGCCCACAAATGTCGGTCGTGAGCGAACTCGAAAAAGCGTCGTTGTCGCCTTCCCCGGGAGCGGTTGCCCCGGACAAGCACCCGATGGACGATTTCATGCGGATGGACCGGATGCCCCACATCTGGTGTTCGACCTGCGGCATCGGGGTCACGGTCAACTGCTTCGCCAAGGCGCTGGAGAAGTGCAAGATCCCCCTGGACGAGGTGGCCGTCGTCTCGGGGATCGGCTGTTCGGGCCGGGTCGCCGGCTACGTCAAGGTCGACTCTTTCCACACGACCCACGGCCGGGCGATCCCCTTCGCCACGGGCCTGAAGCTGGCCAATCCCAAGCTCAAGGTCGTGGTCATCAGCGGGGACGGCGACATCGTCGCCATCGGGGGGAACCACTTCATCAACGCCGCCCGGCGGAACATCGACATCACCGTCATCTGCATCAACAACTTCAATTACGCGATGACCGGCGGACAACTCGCTCCGACGACGCCCGAGGAGGCCGTCCTGCCCACTTCGCCGTTCGGCAACTTCGAGCATCCTTTCAACCTGCCTTTCCTGGCCGAATCCGTTGGGGCGGTCTATGTCGCCCGCTGGACTTCGCTCCACGTCTACAACCAGACGAACGCCATGGTCGAGGCTCTCCGCAAACCCGGCTTCTCGTTCATCGAGATCCTGGCTCCCTGCCCGACCATCTACGAGCGCCAGCAGAAGTTCGGCGACGGGCTTGACCGCCTCCGCTGGTACTGCGACAACAGCGAGATCAAGAACGAGGCCAACACCAAGGATGTCGACATCCGGCTCCGCGACAAGATCATCGTCGGGAAATTCGTCGATACGGAGCGGCCGACCTATCTGGACGCCATGAACGCGCATTACCAGGAGAAGTTGGGCGCCCGGTACAAGAAATATGAGGGATAATATGGCCAGAACGGAGATCAAAATCGGCGGTTTCGGCGGCCAGGGCGTCATCCTGACGGGCTACGTCATCGGCAAGGCGGCCTCCCTCTACGACGGGAAGGACGCGACGATGACCCAGGCCTTCGGGCCCGAGGCCCGGGGCAGCGCCTGCAGCTCGCAGGTCATCGTCTCGGACGGGGCCATTCTTTATCCCTATGTCAAGACGCCCCAGGTCATGGTCCTCATGAGCCAGGAGGCCTACACGAAATTCATCCCCCAGATCGACCCCGAAGGCATGCTTCTCATCGAGGAAGAGCTGGTCAAGCCGGAGAAGCTCCCCCCCGGGGTGAAGGTCTTCGGGATTCCGGCGACCCGGATCGCCGAGGAGTTGGGCCGGAAAGTCGTCCTCAACATGGTCATGGCCGGGTTCTTCACCGCCGTCAGCCAAGCCGTTTCCAAGGAGGCCATGCGGAAGGCGATCGAGTCATCCGTCCCCAAGGGGACGGAGGGCCTCAACCTCGCCGCCTTCGAGAAGGGCTACGAATACGGAATGCTCAAACGAGGGACGTGAGACCCTGTCCCCCGATTTATCGAAGGAGGGAAGGCCATGAGCGAGTTTTTCTACGGACCGATGTTTCCCCTGGGGCCGGACACCACGGAATACTATTCCCTGGGTAAGGAGCACGTTTCGGTCGGAAAATGCGAGGGTCGGGACGTCCTCAAGGTCGCTCCCGAGGGCCTGACGCTCCTCGCCGAGCGGGCTTTCGCCGACGTCGCCTTCCTTCTCCGGGTGTCTCACTTGAAGCAGCTCCGGGAGATTCTCGACGACCCGGAAAGCTCGGCCAACGACAGGGCGGTCGCCCTCGAGCTCATCAAGAACGCCGTCATCTCCGCCGACCGGGTCTTCCCGATGTGCCAGGACACGGGCACGGCGATCGTCAACGCGAAAAAGGGCCAGGACGTCTGGACGGGCGGCGGCGACGAAGAGGCGATCTCGCGCGGCGTCTTCAACGCCTACACCAAGAATTACTTCCGCTATTCCCAGAACGCGGCCCTGACGATGTACGACGAGAAGAACACGGGCTCGAACCTGCCGGCCCAGGTCGACATCACCGCCGAGGCCGGGGACGCCTACAAGTTCCTGTTCATCGCCAAGGGCGGCGGCTCGGCGAACAAGACCTATCTCTTCCAGGAGAGCAAGGCCGTCCTCAATCCCGTTGCCCTGCCGAAGTATCTCCTCGGGAAGATGAAGGCCATCGGGACGGCGGCCTGCCCGCCCTATCACATCGCCGTCGTCGTCGGCGGGACCTCGGCCGAGCTCGTCCTCAAGACCGTCAAGCTCGCCTCGGCCCGCTACCTCGACGCCCTCCCGACGAGCGGCGGGCCCGACGCCCACGCCTTCCGGGACGTCGCCCTCGAAGCCCAGCTTCTCGAAGCGACGCGCAAGCTCGGCCTGGGAGCGCAATTCGGCGGCAAGTACTTCGCCCTCGACATCCGGGTCATCCGCCTCCCGCGCCACGGCGCCTCCTGCCCGATCGGCCTGGGCGTGAGCTGCAACGCCGACCGGAACATCAAGGCGAAGATCACCCGCGACGGGTTTTTCCTCGAGAAGCTCGAGACGGACCCGGCGAAATATCTCCCCGTTCCTTCGGGGAAGGAGATACCGGCCGTCGAGCTCGACCTCAACCGGCCGATGAAGGACATCCTGGCCACCCTGACCAAGTATCCCGTGGCCACGCTGCTCAAGCTCAACGGGCCGATCATCGTCGCCCGGGACATCGCCCACGCCAGGCTCAAGGAAAAGGTCGACAAGGGCGAGGACCTCCCGGCCTACTTCAAGGAGCACGTCATCTACTACGCCGGGCCGGCCAAGACGCCGCCGGGGTACGCCTCGGGCTCGCTCGGCCCGACGACGGCCGGCCGGATGGACGACTATGTCCCCATCTTCCAGAAGCTCGGCGGGTCGATGGTCATGCTGGCTAAGGGGAACCGGTCGAAGGTCGTGACCGAGTCCTGCAAGACGTACGGGGGATTCTACCTCGGATCGATCGGAGGCCCGGCGGCCCGTCTGGCCAAGGACTGCATCACCAGCCAGGAGGTCGTCGCCTACCCCGAGCTCGGGATGGAGGCCATCTACAAGATCACGGTCAAGGACTTCCCGGCTTTCATTCTCGTCGATGACAAGGGGAACGACTTCTACGCCCCGCTGATGGCCTGAGGCCGGCCGGTCCGACGCGCTTTCTTGACATCGCCCGGAGGGTGAGGCTAGACTCGCCTCGTCATGGGGACCGCGCCCGAGCTGGTCGTTGAATCGAGCGCCCTTCACCCGCCCCTCAGCGGCGTGGGCTATTACACCCGCGAGCTCCTCAAGGCCTATACGGGGCGCCCCGGCCATTTTCCGGTCAAAATCCTGGCCTATCGCTTCTTCCTGAGGCGGCGGCCGGGTCCTCAAGAGGCGTATCTCGCCGGTCTGGCGGGGGAGCTCAACGGCTCGCTCGATGTTCGGCGCCGGCTTCTCCCGAGCGCCGTCTATGCGAAGCTGCGGCGCCGGGGCCTCCGCCTCCCCCTTCCGCTGGACCTCTTCCCGTTGCGGCGGCCGAGGATTTATTTCTTTCCGAATTTCGTCGGCGAGCCGCTCGTCCGCTCCCGCTCCGTGCCCGTCGTCTACGACCTCGGTTTCCTCCGTTTTCCCGGGAGGCTGCAGAGCCGGGACGACCTTTTCCTGAAGCGATACCTGCCGAGGACGCTCCGGCGGGCCGCCCGCGTCGTCGTGATCTCGAAGTCCGTCGGGGCGGAGCTTGAGGCGAGGTACGGCGTTCCGTCCGAAAAAATCGCCGTCGTTCACCCCGCCGTCGATCCTGACGTCTTCCGTCCGGACATCCCCGCCGGCCGGAGGGACGCCGTCCGCAGGACCTATGGCCTCGTTTCCCCTTTTCTCTTCTCCTTGAGCACGCTCGAGCCTCGCAAGAATTTCGCCGGCCTCGTCGAAGCCTACGCCCTCCTTCCGGAGGACATCCAAAAGCGATATCGCCTCGTCATCGCCGGCGGCCGGGGATGGAAAAACGAGGACGTCTTCGCGGCCTTGCGCCGCCTGAACCTGGAGGGCCGGATCAAGTTCCTGGGCTATATTCCCGAGGAGGACAGGGCCCCTCTGATGAGGGAGGCGAAGCTTTTCGTTCTTCCGTCGCTCGATGAAGGGTTCGGGATGCCGGTCCTCGAGGCCATGGCCTGCGGGTTGCCGGTCGTGACATCGGCCCGGGGAGCCCTTCCCGAAGTCGGGGGGGAGGCGGTCGTTTACGTCGACCCCCTCGAACCGGGAACCATCGCCCGAGGGATCCTGTCCGTCCTCGAGAATCCGGATCTCCGGGAAAAACTGACCGTGGCGGGATTGAACCGGGCCAGGGATTTTCGGTGGTCGACGAGTGCGCGCGTCCTTGCAGATGTTTTTGAGAATTCGGCGAAATAACATCCATTTTTTCCCCATTTAATTTATTTATTATTAAAATTATCGTCAAATGAGGAATAATGCCCCATAATATTAGAGGAAAAATGCCACTTTTTTCTTGACATTTTATTTTTTTGGTGAATAGAATAGAGCGAAGGAAGGAACTTTTCAGGGAGGTTTTCCATTCCCTATCACAAGGTCCGGCCTTTCGATTCGAGTTCGGGAAAAAGCCCGTTCAACGCCCTTTCCGCCATCCCGCCGGTATCGCGAAGCCCTCTCTCTTCGCCGTCGCAAGGCCAAACGATGGAGGAGGATCCATGAAAATCACGAGGAAAGTCGCCTACGAAGAAGACCTCGATCCCGGATTTCTGGACGAAATCGAGCAGGCGTCCGGATGCCGGGATATCGAATCCTGCATCCAATGCGGGACGTGCAGCAGCTCCTGCCCCATGTCCGTTTACATGGACGTCCCTCCGCGGAAAATCATGGCCATGGTCAAGAACGGGTTCAAGGACGACGCCCTCCGGAGCTTCACGATCTGGCTCTGTTCATCCTGCTACACCTGCCAGGTCCGGTGCCCGTCCAAGATCAAGATCACCGACGTCATGTACTCCCTGAAGCGGAAAGCCATCCAGGAGAAGGTCTACCCGGCCAAATTGGCCATTCCCGTCCTCGACCGGGAGATGACGCGTCTCATCTCCGCCCACGGGAGGAGCTCCGAGCTCTGGCTCCTCCTCAGCCTTTACCTCAAAACCCGCCGTCCCTGGGCCATGCTGAAGATGGCCCCTCTCGGCCTCAAGCTGATGAAGACGGGGCGGATGTCGCTCCGCAGGGAATCGGTCAAGGATAAACCCCAGCTTCGCTCGCTCGTCAAGGCCGTGAAGGAGGGAGCCCGATGAGCCGCTACGCCTACTATCCCGGCTGCTCGCTGAAGGGGAATGCCCGTCCCTACGAGGAGTCGATTCTTCCCGTCTTCCGGGAAATCGGCCTGCCCCTCGAGGAGCTGGACGATTGGAACTGCTGCGGGGCGACGGCCTATTTTTCGGTCGACGACACCATGGCCGCGGCGGTCTCCGGACGAAACCTCTCCCTGGCCGAGCGGGCGAACCGGGACATCATCGCCCCCTGCGCCGGATGCTACCTGACCCTCCGCAAGTCGAACGAATTCCTGGCCGGCCGGGATCCCAGGGCCGCCAAGATTCTTGCCGACCTCAAGACCGCCGGCTGTGAATACCACGGAACCGTGACCGTGAAGCATCCCCTTCAGGTCCTCCGGGACGACGTCGGGTCCACGAAGCTCAAGTCCATGATCCGCCGTCCGCTCTCCGGACTCCGGGTGGCGTCGTATTACGGCTGCCAGCTCGTCCGGCCGTTCACGGACTTCGACGACCCGGACCATCCGACCTCCCTCGACGACCTCCTCGCCGTCGCCGGGGCCCAGCCGGTCGCCTATGCCGCCAAGACCCGCTGCTGCGGCGGCTCCCTGACCGGGACGATCGAGGAGGTCGGCCTGCGCCTGAACTACATCCTCCTCAAGGAGGCCAAGCGCCGGGGCGCCGACTGCATCGCCACGATCTGCCCCCTCTGCCAGTTCAACCTCGAGTTCGCCCAGGGCAAGATCGTCAAGGCCTACGGCGACGACGTCCGCCTGCCGGTCCTCTACTTCAGCCAGCTCCTCGGACTGGCCATGGGAATCGACAAGAAGGAATTGAGCTTTTCCCGGTCGATCATCCCCCTCAAGTCGTTATGGGCGAAGCTCGGAAACGGAGGTGCCCGATGAGCCAGAACGGACGGCCCCGGATCGGCGTCTTCGTCTGCCACTGCGGGACGAACATCGGCGGCAAGGTCGACGTCGAGGAGGTCGTCGCCTTCGCCGCGAAGCTCGACGACGTCATCGTCGCCCGGGAGTACAAATTCATGTGCTCCGACCCCGGCCAGGATCTCATCAAGAAAAGCATAGAGGAGCAAGGCCTGAACCGGGTCGTCGTCGCCTCGTGCTCGCCCCTGATGCACGAACCGACCTTCCGCGGGGCTTCGGCCTCCGGCGGCCTCAATCCGTTTTTCTTCCAGATGGCCAACATCCGCGAGCAGGTCTCCTGGGTGACCCTCAAGCCGGACGAGGCGACGAAGAAGGCCAAGGCCCTCATCTCCGCGGCCGTCCGCCGAGTCGCCCTCCACGAGCCCCTGGTCAAGACGGAGGTTCCCGTCCGTCCCGAGGTCCTCATCGTCGGCGGCGGAATCGCCGGGATCACGGCCGCCCTGAACTACGCCAAATCGGGCAAGAAGGTCTATCTCGTCGAACGCGAGGCCTCGATCGGCGGCCACATGTCCCAACTCGACAAGACCTTCCCGACCCTCGACTGCTCGGCCTGCATCCTCACCCCGAAGATGAGCGAGGTCGGCAAGCACCCCAATATCGAACTCCTGACCTGGAGCGAGGTCGAGGAAATCTCGGGCTATGTCGGGAATTTCAAGGCCAAGATCCGGCGGAAGGCCCGCTACGTCGACGTCGACAAGTGCAACGGCTGCGGGGCCTGTTGGGAAAACTGCCCGACGACGGTGACGCCCTCCGAGCGGGTCATCCGCAAGGGGGCGATGATCATCAAGAGAGTCCACAAGCCGGCTCCTCAAGCATGACCCTTCTCGAGATCCAGAAGCTTCTCCAGGCCGACTTCATCGGCGGCGGGAAGAGGCGTCCGGACGAGGTCGAAATCGTTTCGGCCTGCGGGTCCGACCTCATGAGCGACGTCCTGGCCTTCGGCCGGCAGGGAGAAATCCTCCTGACCGGCCTGACCAACGCCCAATCCGTCCGGACGGCGGACATCATCGGCGCCGTGGCCGTCGTCTATCTCCGGGGAAAAAGGCCGGACGAGGAATGCCTCGCCCTGGCCCGGGAGAAGGGGATCCCCCTCCTCGCGACCCGAAAGATGATGTACGAGGCCTGCGGGATTCTCTACAGCCAAGGCCTGCCCGGCGTCAGCGATCTCGCCCAGGGAGGATCGTCCGATGAGGAAGCCGTCGAGGCCGACGCCCTGACCAGGACCTTCGAGGTCACGGGCCGGAACTTCAGCCGGGCCGGCCGCGCCTCGACGACGGTCAAGGACATCCTCGAGGACATCGGGATCGACCCCCTCGTCATCCGGCGGGTCGCCATCGCCGCTTACGAGGCCGAGATGAACGTCGTCATGTACGCCGACCGGGGCGAGATGACCCTTTCGGTCACGCCGGCGGCCGTCACCCTCCGCCTTCGCGACGAAGGGCCGGGAATCCCGGACATCGGCCTGGCCATGCAGGAAGGGTATTCGACGGCCACCCCGGAGATGCGGGAAATGGGCTTCGGCGCCGGGATGGGCCTCCCGAACATCAAGAAGAACGCCGACCGGTTCGAAATCACCTCCGAGGTCGGCCGGGGGACGAACCTCGACATCCATTTCGGCCTCGGGCGGCGAAAAGGGGAGCGCCCATGACCTCGTCCGTGGCCACGGTCCGGGTGGACCTGGAGAAGTGCCGGGGGCGGATGAAATGCCTCCGGGCCTGCCCGGCCCAGGCCATCCGGGTCAAGGGAGGGAAAATCCGCTTCCTCGAGGACCGATGCATCCACTGCGGGGAATGCATCCCGGCCTGTCCGAACGGGGCGATCATCCCCTTGACCAATCCCTTCGGCGAGCTGACGAAATTCCGCCACACGATCGCCATCCCCTCTCCGGCCCTCTATGCCCAGTTCGGCCGCGAGATCCTCCCCGACAAGATCCTCGACGGCCTCAAGACGATCGGCTTCGACGAGGCTTACGACCAGGCCCAAATCTGCGGGACGGTCAGTTTCGCCATCCAGGAATACCTGCGCGACCACCAGGGTCCGCGGCCTCTCATCTCCAACGCCTGTCCGGTCATCGTCCATCTCGTCCAGATCAAGTACCCCAACCTTCTCGGCCATATCCTCCCCCTCGAGGTCCCGAGAGAAATCGCCGCCCGGGAAGTCAAGAAGGCCAAGGCCCGACAGTTCGAGCTCCCGGAGAGCCAAATCGGGGCCTTCTATTTGACCCCCTGCCCCTCCAAGATGGTCTCCATCCGCCAGCCGGCCGGCCAGAGGGCCTCCCATCTCGACGGGGCCATCGCCATCGCCGACGTCTACGGGCCCCTCCGGGCGGCCCTGGAGAGCGTCCCGCCGGAAAGCTACCGGAAAAGCCTGGAGAACATCTGCATCCTCGGCATTGGCTGGGCCATGGTCGGCGGGATTTGCCGGACGCTCCGCCTCCGGAATTCCCTGGACGTCTCCGGCCTTCCGGAAATCATCCGGGTCTTCGACGACATCGAGCGGGGAAAGCTCAACAACATCGATTTCATCGAGGCTTATTCCTGCCTCCAGGGCTGCGTCGGCGGCTCGCTGACCGTCGAGAACGTCTACGTGTCGTACAACAAGATCCTCAAGCTCATCGAAACGCTCGAATACGAAAAGATCAAAGCCTGTCCCGACATCCGGGACGTCCGGCGCCGATACCGGGAGGGGTACTTCCTCTCCGAGGATAAGTACGAACCCCGGCCGATCAAGCCCCTGGACGTCAACCTGAGCCGGGCGATCGCCCTCCGCAAGGAAAAGGACGCCCTCTACGAAATCCTTCCCCAGATCGATTGCGGCGCTTGCGGGGCGCCGACCTGCCTGGCCTTCGCCGAGGACGTCGTCCGCGGCGAATCCGTCCTCGAAGATTGCCCGGTCAGGGCCGCCGGCCGGAGACCGGCCCGGCCCTCGGCCGGAAACAGCGTTCTCAAAGGAGGAACGTCATGAAACTCAAGGATTTGGCGGGGCTGCTGACCCTCAACGTCCTCCAGCCCCAGGGCAATTTCGACGTCGACGTCACCGGAGGCTACACGAGCGACCTCCTGAGCGACGTCATGGGCAACGCCAAGGAGCGGAACGTCTGGATCACCTGCCAGACCCACGAAAACATCGTCGCCGTGGCCAAGCTCAAGAACCTGGCGGCGGTCATCCTCGTCAACGGCCGGAAGCCGGACGACGCCGCCCTGAAGAAAGCCCGCGAGGAGAAGGTCGTGATCTTCGGAACCCCCGAGTCCGAGTTTGCGATCTCGGGAGTCCTTTACAACCACTTCAGGAAATAGGACCGTTTTGAGAGCGTATCGGGCGGACCTCCACCTCCACACCTGCCTCTCGCCCTGCGCGGACATCCTCATGTCTCCCCGGAAAGTCGCCGCGGCGGCAAAAAATCGGTCGCTCGACCTCGTCGGCGTCTGCGATCACAATTCGGCCGAGAACGTCGGGGCCGTGGCCGAGGCCGCCGGCCGGCTCGGCATCCGGGCATTCCCCGGCCTGGAAATCACCTCCCGCGAGGAGGTCCACGTCCTGGCCCTCTTCGACGAGGCCGAGGCGGCCAGGAGTCTGCAGGAGCAAATCTACGCTCACTTGTCCGGGGAGAACGACCCCGACGTCTTCGGCCTTCAGGTCGTCGCCAGCGCCGAGGATGAGGTCCTGGGCTTTTGCCCGAAGTTCCTGGCGGGGGCGGCTTCGCTTTCCCTGACCGAGGTCGTCGAGGCCATCCATGACCTCGGCGGCCTGGCCGTGGCCGCCCACGCGGACCGGGAAGGCTTCGGCCTCGTCGGCCAGCTGGGGCTCATCCCCGAGGACCTGCCCCTCGACGCCCTGGAAGTCTCGCCCCGGCTTTCCTTCGAGGAAGGCCGGCGGGTCTTCGGCCGATGCCGGTCCCTCGTCGCCTCCTCGGACGCCCATTCCCTGGAAGACATCGGGCGGGCCTCGACCTCTTTCTGGTTGGAGGAGGGGACCGTCGAGGAGATCGGCCTGGCCTTCAAGGGCCTCCGGGAACGCCGCATTCTGGATTGAATCCATGCTCGAAGACCTGTCGCTTCATGTCCTCGACATCGCCGAGAACGCGGTCGAGGCCAAAGCCCGCCGGGTCGGCATCCGGGTCGAGGAGCGGCGGTCCAAGGACCGGCTCGTCCTCGAAATCAAAGACGACGGGCGGGGCATGGGCCGCCGCCGGCTCGTCCGCGCTCTGGACCCCTTTTTCACGACCAAGAAGACGCGCCGGGTCGGATTGGGCCTTCCTTTTCTCGCCCAGGCCGCCGCGGCCGCGGGAGGACGATTGAAGGTCGCCTCCGACCCGGCTCGGGGGACCAAGGTCCGGGCGACCTTCCGCCTCGGCCACATCGACCGCCAGCCCCTGGGCGACATGGCCGCGACCCTGGCGGCGCTCGCCGTCGGCCATCCGGCGGTCGAATTCCGCTACACCCATGTCACCGACATCGGCCGCTTCACCTTCCGGAGCCGGGATTTCGCCGGTCTCCCCAGCTCCGGTCGTCCCCCTTTCTCGGGGATTCAACGCCATATCCGGGACAGTCTCGACCGTCTGAGGAGGACGTCATGATGGATCAGCGCGTATCGGAAATCGTAACCAAGTATCAATCCGACCCGGGATCGGTCATCGCCATACTTCAGGACGTCCAAGAGGAGTTGAGCTACCTCCCCCGGGCAGCCCTGGAGACGGTCTCCAAGGACCTGGCCATCCCCTTGAGCCGGGTCCTCAGCCTGGCGACGTTCTACAGGGCCTTCAGCCTCAAGCCGAAAGGCCGTCACCCCGTCCATGTCTGCCTGGGGACGGCCTGCCACGTCCGCGGCGCCCAGCTCGTCCTCGAGAAGTTCGAGCGGGAGCTGGGCCTCAAGACCGGGGAGACGAGCCCCGATCAGGCTTTCAGCCTCGACGCCGTCCGATGCGTGGGCTGCTGCGGCCTGGCCCCGGTCGTCATGGTCGGCGAGGAGGTCCACGGCAAGATCAGCCCGGCCAAGGTCGCGGGACTCGTCAAGAAGTACCGGAAATGACGGAGGACGCCGATGCCGAAACTGACCATCGATGAGCTGGCGAAAATGCGGGACCGGACCCGCCGGACGATGATCCCGCGGGAAGGCGGGGAGTTCCGGGCCAAGGTCAACGTCCACATGGGGACCTGCGGGATCGCCGCCGGGGCCCGGACGGTCATGACGGCCTTGATCGAGGAGGTCGAGCGGCGGGGGCTCACGGACGTTCTCCTGACGAGCTCCGGCTGCGCCGGGCTCTGCAGCCGGGAGCCAATGATGACCGTCGAGACGGCCGGGAAGCCGCCGGTCAAGTACGTCAACCTCGACGCCGCCAAGGCCCGCGAAATCCTGGAGAGACACGTCCTCGGCGGGTCCATCGTCCAGGCTTACGCCCTGGGCGTCGGCAGCGAGAAGACGGACGCGTAAGGAGGAGCGCCGTGCCCGAAACCGCGACCGAAAAAACCTATCGCCTCCACCTCATGGTCTGCGCCGGGACGGGCTGCGTCTCGAACCATGCCTTCGAGATCAAGACCGCCCTCGAGGAGGAGATCCGGAAACACAAGCTCGAGAGAGAGGTGACGATCGTCCCGACGGGCTGCAACGGATTCTGCGAACGGGGCCCGATCATGGTCGTCCAGCCCGGCAACATCTTTTACCAGCATCTCTCGGTCAAGGACGTCCCCCATCTCGTCGAGGAGCACTTTCTCAAGGGGCGTCCCGTGGCCAAACTCATGTACGTCCCGCCGGCGGAAAAGACGCCCGTCCCGGTCCTCGGCGACATTCCCTTCTTCAAGAAGCAGGTTCTCGTCGCCCTCCGCAACCGGGGCCTCATCGACCCCGAGAAAATCGAGGAGTCCATCGCCCGCGACGGCTACAAGGCCCTGGCCAAGGCCCTGACCGGCATGACCCCCGAGGCGATCATCGCCGAGGTTTCCCGTTCCGGCCTCCGCGGCCGGGGCGGGGCCGGCTTCCCGACGGGCTTGAAATGGCAGCTCGTCCGCAGCGCCGTGAGCCCGAACGGCGGCGGGAGATACATCGTCTGCAACGGCGACGAGGGGGACCCGGGAGCGTTCATGGACCGGAGCATCCTCGAGGCCGACCCACACTCGGTCATCGAGGGGATGGTCATCGGAGCGAAGGCCATCGGGGCCACGGCCGGCTTCGTTTACGTCCGGAATGAATACCCCTTGGCCGTCGCCCGGCTGGGAGTCGCCCTGGAACAAGCCCGGGCCTACGGGCTCCTCGGGACGGACATCCTGGGAACGGGCTTCGACTTCGACATCCAGATCAAGCGCGGCGCCGGAGCTTTCGTCTGCGGCGAGGAGACGGCTTTGATCGCCTCGATCGAGGGCCGGCTGGGAGAGCCGCGGCCCCGTCCCCCTTATCCCGCTCAAAGCGGTCTGTGGGGAAAGCCGACATGTATAAACAATGTAGAAACATGGGCCAATGTCCCCCTTATCATCGACCGGGGAAGCGCTTGGTTCGCCGGCATCGGGACGGCGACGAGCAAGGGGACCAAGGTCTTCTCCCTCGTCGGAAAGATCAACAACACCGGCCTCGTCGAGGTCCCGATGGGCATCAGCCTCCGCGAAATCATCTACGAAATCGGCGGCGGCATCCCGGCCGGAAAGGCCTTCAAGGCCGTCCAGACGGGAGGCCCCTCGGGGGGCTGCATCCCCAAGGAGCAGATCGACCTGCCGATCGATTACGAAAGCCTGGCCGCGGCGGGGTCGATGATGGGCTCGGGCGGAATGGTCGTCATGGACGAGGACACGTGCATGGTCGACGTCGCCCGGTACTTCCTGTCCTTCACCCGGGACGAGTCGTGCGGGAAGTGCACGCCCTGCCGGGAGGGAACGAAGGCCATGCTCGATATCCTGACCCGGATCACCGAGGGGAAGGGCGTGCCGGAGGATATTGTTCTCCTCGAGGACCTGGCCAGGGCCGTCAAGGACACGGCCCTCTGCGGCCTGGGGAAGACGGCTCCCAATCCCGTCCTGACGACCCTCCGCTATTTCCGGGACGAATACGAGGCCCACATCGAGCGGCGCAAATGCCCGGCCCACGTCTGCCGTCAGCTCAACGTCTATACGATCGACCCGGACCTCTGCCTGGCCAAGGGGAAGGGCTGCGACGTCTGCCGGCGCAACTGCGCCTCGGAGGCCATCCGCGGCGAGAAGGGCCAGGCCCACGCCGTTCTCCAGGACAAGTGCATCAAATGCGGCGTCTGCGCCGACGTCTGCGCCTTCGGGGCGGTCCGGGTGGAGTGAGGAGGAGACCATGGTGAAACTCACAATCGACGGCCGGGCTCTCGAGGTGGAGGAAGGGACGACGATCCTCCAGGCCGCCCGAAAGGCCGGGTCCAAGATCCCGACGCTCTGCTTCCATCCCGTCCTCGAGCCCTATGCGGCCTGCCGGGTCTGCGTCGTCGAGGTTTCCCGTAAGGGCAAAAGCGACCTCGTCACGTCTTGCAACACCAAGGTCGAGGAGGGGATGGACATCCAGACCGACTCCGAAAGGACTCTCCAGGCCCGGCGTCTCAACGTCGAGATGCTCCTTGCCCGGGCCCCGGCGGCCGAGCCCGTCCGTGAAATCGCCCGGGAGTTGGGGGTCGAAAAGACCCGCTTTCCGGTCAAGGATCCCGAGGAGAAATGCATCCTCTGCGGGCTCTGCGTCCGGGCCTGCGAGGAAGTCGTCGGGGCCTCGGCCATCAGTTTCGTCGAGCGGGGGACGGAGCGCCGCGTTTCAACCCCCTTCGACGAGGAGTCCGAAGCCTGCATCGGTTGCACGGCCTGCGCCTTCTTCTGCCCGACGGGGGCGATCACCGTCGAGGACATGCAGGGCCGGAAGGTCATCCACGAGGAGATGTATCTCGGCCCGACGACGGCCATCCGGGTCCCCATCCGCCAGGCCGTGCCCATGGTCCCCTTCATCGACAAGGAGGCCTGCATCCATTTCAAGACGGGCGAGTGCAGGATCTGCGCCAAGGTCTGCGACCGCCAGGCCGTCAACCACGACATGGAGGACGAGATCCGGGAGGTCGAGACCGGGTCGATCATCATCGCCTCGGGATTCGAAACCTTCGACGCCCGGCGCATCCCCGCCTACGGCTACGGCCGGTACCCCAACGTCCTGACGGCGATGGAGTTCGAGCGCCTGGTCAACGCCTCGGGCCCGACGGGGGGGAAGGTCCTCCTCGCCGACGGGACGGAACCCCGGGCCGTTGGAATCGTCCATTGCGTAGGCTCCCGGGACGAGCATTACCATGAATACTGTTCCCGGGTCTGCTGCATGTATTCCCTGAAGTTCGCCCACCTCCTCAAGGAGAAGACCAGCGCCTCGATCTACGATTTCTACATCGACATGCGCTGCTTCGGGAAGGGCTACGAGGAATTTTATCATCGCCTCCTCGAAGAGGGGACGCACTTCATCCGCGGCCGCGTCTCCGAGATTTCGACCTTGGCCCTGACCGAAAAAGAGGAAGGGAAGCTCATCATCCGGGTCGAGGACACCCTCCTCGGGGCCGTCCGGCGGATCCCCGTCGACATGGTCCTCCTGGCCGTGGGGCTCGAGCCGGACAGAGACCACAACCGGCTGGCCAAGACCTTCAACATCTCCTCCAGCCAGGACGGCTTTTTCCTCGAGCGCCATCCCAAGCTCGCCCCGGTCTCGTCGTTTTCGGACGGGATCTTCCTCGCCGGGACCTGCCAGGGGGCCAAGGACATTCCCGACACGGTCGCCCAGGCCGGAGCCGCGGCCGCCGAAGCCCTGGCCTTGGCCGACCTGGGCAAGGTCGAACTCGAGCCCATCACGGCCGTCATCGACGAGAAGATTTGCTCGGGCTGCCAAACTTGCGTCGGGCTGTGCCCGTTCACGGCCATCGTCTACGACAAGGAGAGAGGCGTCTCCGTCGTGACCGACGCCTTGTGCAAGGGCTGCGGAACCTGCGTCGCCGCCTGCCCGAGCGGGGCGTCTTCCCAGAGACATTTCCGCAGCGAGCAGATTTTCGCCGAAATAGATGGTATGATATCGGCTTAGCCTCCGGGGCGTTCCAGGAGGCCTATGATTTTGGACCGCAGGTTCGTTAAGGAGGAACTGGTTGAACGAAAACTTTGAACCTCGCATCGTCGGTTTCATGTGCAATTGGTGCACCTATGTGGCCGCGGACATGGCCGGCGTCGCCCGCCTCAAACAGCCTCCCAACATGACGGCCATCCGGGTGATGTGCTCGGGCGCCGTTAGTCCCCTCTATGTCATTTCCGCGTTGAAGAGGGGGGCGGACGGAGTCTTCATCGGAGGTTGCCACATCGGGGATTGCCACTACCAGCGCGGAAATCATTCCACCCTGAAACGGATCATGATCGTCAAGCCCCTCCTCGAGGCGCTCGGCATCGACTCCCGCCGGGTTCGTTTGGAATGGATTTCCGCCTCGGAGGGTGTGAAGTATGCCAAGGTCATCGCCGAGTTCGTGGACCAGCTCAAGGAGCTGGGCCCCAATCCTCTCCGGGAAATGTGACGATGAAAGAACAAGTCCGCCTCCGCTGCAAAGAGCTTCTGTCGGCGAAAAGAGTCGCCGCCGTCTGGGGTTTGCGGGAAAAAGACGGATGCGCCGTTCCTTTTCTCTTCCAGAATCCTGAAGAAATCGACGCCTTGACGCTTTCCCCCAAGGCCCCCCTGTCCTTCACCTGCCGGCCTTCCAACGAAACCATGCTCTCCGTCCTCCAGAAGAAAATGCCGGGCAAGAGGATCGGCGTCGTGGCCAGGGGATGTGACGAGCGGGCCCTGATCGAACTCGCCAAGGGCGAACGCATCGACTTGGATCTTATCGAGGTCATCGGTTTTTCCTGCGACCAGGCCCAGGCCGAAGAGTGCGTCTGTTCCAGGCCCTTCCCCCAGAACCCGGTCGCTGGAGACAAGGTCAAGGGGATTCCGGAGGAAAAGGCTTTCCAGGGGCTTCTGGCCATGGAGCTCAAGGACCGGCTAAAATATTGGGAAGCCCAGCTGAACAAGTGCATCAAGTGTTACGGTTGCCGGAACGCCTGTCCGATGTGCTACTGCAAGGATTGCCGGATGGAACAGTCCGTTTTCACCAAGATCGGGTGGCTCCCCCCGGAATTCCCCCTGTTCCAGTTTGTCCGTTTCTACCACATGTCGGATCATTGCATCGAATGCGGCGAGTGTGAAAAAGCCTGCCCGATGGATATTCCTCTCCGGAAGATCACCAAGTACCTCCGCTCGCGGATGGAGGACCTCTTCGACTATCATCCGGGTCTCGACGCGAAGCGGAAATCGCCGATCCTGACGACCGTCGACGAGGACCCCGTAAAGGATTTGCCCGATGAATTACGATAACATTCACACGACATGTCCGTACTGCGGCGCGGGATGCCGGTTTCATCTTCAGGTCCTCGACCAGGACATCATCGGCATTTTCCCCGACCGGTCGCACCCCGTCAGCCAGGGCAAGCTTTGCATCAAGGGGTGGAACGCCCACGAGTTCGTGACGAGCAAGGACCGGTTGACGAAACCCCTGATCCGAAGGGGCGGCGGATTTCAGGAAGCCTCCTGGGAGGAGGCTCTCAGGGTCATCGCCCGAAGACTCAAGGATTATCCCCCGGAAGCCGTCGGCGTTCTGGCCTCGGCGAAGTGCACCAACGAAGAAAATTATTTGATGCAAAAATTCGCCAGGGTCGTGCTCGGGACGAACAACGTCGATCATTGCGCCAGATTGTGTCACGCCTCAACGGTCGTCGGATTGGTGAAATCCTTCGGCAGCGGGGCCATGACGAACTCCATCCCCGAATTGGAAGACTCCAAGTGCATTTTCATCATCGGCTCGAACACGGCCGAACAGCATCCTCTCGTCGCTCACTACATCATCAAAGCCAAAGAAAAAGGGGCCGTTCTCATCGTCGCCGACCCGAGAAAAATCACCCTGGCCCGTTATGCGGACTACCATCTTCCCCAAAGACCCGGGACCGACGTCGCCCTGCTGAACGGCCTGATGAACGTCATTCTCTCCGAGGGGCTCGAGAACAAGGCCTTCATTTCCGAGCGCACCGAGAATATCGACGCCTTCAAGGAGGCCGTCAAGAAATACACGCCGGAATACGTCGCCGGGGTGACGGGCGTCCCCAAGGATTCGCTTATCGCCGCGGCCCGGGCGTATGCCCGATCTTCCGCCTCGTCGATCGTCTATTCCATGGGCATCACCCAGCATACGACCGGCGTGGACAACGTCGTCTCCTGCGCCAATTTGGCCATGTTGACGGGGAACATCGGAAAGCCCGGGACCGGCGTCAATCCCCTCAGGGGTCAAAACAACGTCCAGGGAGCCTGCGACGTCGGGGCCTTGCCCAACGTCTATCCCGGATACCAAAGCGTCGCCGACGAGAAGATCCGGCAAAAGTTCGAAGAAGGATGGAAGACCAAACTTTCGGCCAAGCCCGGCCTGACGGTCGTCGAGATGACGAACGAAGCCGAAAAGGGAAACCTGAAAGCCTTGTATCTCATGGGCGAAAATCCCATGCTCTCGGACCCGGACATCGGACATGTCCGAAGGGGATTGGCCAAACTGGACTTTTTCGTCGTCCAGGATATTTTCATGACCGAAACCGCGGAGCTGGCCCATGTCGTCCTGCCGGGAGTCTCGTACGCCGAGAAGGACGGGACGTTCACTTCCACGGATCGGCGGGTCCAATTGGTCAACAAGGCCATCGACCCGATTGGCGAGAGCAAGCCGGACTGGCAAATCATCTGCGAACTGGCGAAGAAGATGGGATCCCGGGAGTTCGAATTCTCGAGCCCGTCGGACGTCATGGACGAAATGGCGCGTCTGACGCCCATCTACGGCGGGGTCTCCTATGAACGCCTCCGCCTTGGGGATTTGCAGTGGCCCTGCCCGTCCAAGGACCACCCCGGAACGCCGATTCTCCATAAGGAGAAATTCACCCGGGGGAAGGGGCAGTTCCTCCCCGTCGAATTCCAGGAGCCGGCGGAGCTCCCCGACGAGGACTATCCCTTCATCTTGACGACGGGCCGGACGATTTTTCACTTTCACACGGGGACGATGACGCGTCGCGTCTCGACCCTCAACCGGGAAGTCCCGACGGGATATGTCGAGATCAACGCCGACGACGCCCGGGCCATCGGGGTCGGAGACGAAGACATGGTTTCCGTGGCCACCCGGCGGGGAAGCATCAAGATCAAGGCCAAGATCACGTCACGCGTCCATAAAGGGGTCGTTTTCATCCCCTTCCATTTTGCCGAGTGCGCGGCCAATGTCCTCACCAATCCCGTCTTGGATCCGGTGGCCAAAATCCCCGAGTTCAAAGCCTGCGCCTGCAGGATGGAAAGGGGATAAGCCCCAAATTCAATAGTCACAAGGAGGAATGATGGCGAACAAACCGGTTGAGTGCGTGCAGATGGCCTGCACGGCGGGCCAGTACAAGGCCGGGCTCTCCACGGGCAATTATCTGATCCGGGGATTCATGGCCGGCCTGTATATCGCTGTCGGAGGGGCTTTGGCGACGGTCTGCTCCACGGGGCTCGAGGGCGTCGCCCCCGGCTTCAAGAGCCTCATCGCCGGCGCGGTCTTCCCGGTCGGCCTGATCGCGATCGTCCTGACGGGCATGGAGCTCTTCACGGGCGACGCGATGCTGCTTCCCATGGCCGCCATTGACAAGAAGACGACTTGGTCCCGGGTCGGGACCGTCTGGTTCTGGGTCTTTATCGCCAATTTCATCGGCTCCCTTTTCTGGGCCTACCTCATGTCCGTCGGGCCCCTGAGCAAGGGAGGGACGGCGGAGTTGACGGCTTTCGGCCAGAACGCCGTCGCCATCGCCGAAGGCAAGACTCTCCCCTACGTGGCCGCCGGCACCGTAGGGCTATGGTCGGCATTCATGAAGGGGATCGGGTGCAACCTCCTGGTCAACCTGGCGATCATCCTTTCGTTCACCTCGAAAAACATGATCGGAAAGTTCTTCGGCATCTGGTTCCCGATCATGGCTTTCGTCTCCTCCGGGTTCGAACACAGCATCGCCAACATGTACTTCATTCCCGCCGGAATCTTCTGCGGGGCGAAGGTCACTTGGGGCCAATTCTTCGTCTGGAACCTCATTCCGGTCACCCTGGGCAACATCGTCGGCGGCTTTGTCTTCATCGGCCTGGTGTACTATTTCGCCTTCAAGAAGGAGTTTCCCAAAGGGACCTGAGATGGTTTTCAAACGATTTCGACTGCTTCCGGTCGCCGTTCTCCTCCTCGCCGCCGCCGTCCCCGCTTTCGCGGAGGCGATCGAAGCGGGCAAAGGGTCTCTCAAGCTGGGCCTCATTCTCCAGCCGACGATTTCTTGGACGCAAAACGAGCTCGCCCCGGAGACGTCGATGACGATGAAGCGGGCCCGGTTCCTCCTCTCGGGAGAAATTCTCCCGGGCAAAGTCAAGTACTTCGTCCAGACCGAAGCCGTCGGATCCCCGACCCTCTTGGACATGAAGCTCCAGTTTTACTATCTCCCGAAGACGGAAATTGCCGTCGGGCGATTCCTGCCGAACTTCACGACCTATATGCCCATGTCCACGGCCAAGCTGGACCTCATCAACTACCCCCTCATGGTCACGAGGTACGGGATGTGGCGCCAAGTCGGGATCCAGACGACGACGACGACCTCGTCCGTGGACTTCAACCTCGGCCTGTTCAACGGCTATCCGGCGAACAACTGGACCGACAACAATGACGGCAAGGACGTTCTCCTGAGGGTCGGGGCCAAGCCCTCCAAGGGCCTCGTCGTCTTCGGGAACGCGTGGCTGGGGAATGCCGTTTTGGCGGAATCGACGGACTTGAAAAAGAACCTCTTCGGGGGCGGAGTGGTCTTCGACAGGACTTTTTCCGGAAACCGGTCGGGGCTGAGTTTCCGGGGGGAATGCCTTTGGGGAAGGGAAGACGCGGCCTCGGGGGGGAAGGTCCGGAGCTTCGGGGCGTATGCCAACCTCGGCTGGAAAATCAACCCTTCGGTCGAATGCCTCGTCCGCTACGACAGGTTCGACCCCAATACGAAAACCGGCGAAAACGGGATCAGCTGGATCACGACCGGCGTGAATTACTATCTCCAGGGGCAGAACGTCATGCTGTACCTCAACTACATCAAGAAGGTCAATGAGACGGGGGCCGGTCTCAAGGATCCGAAGGACGACGAGCTGATTCTCCAGGTGCAGGTGTTTTTCTGATCGATGACCCGAAAGCCGATCCGCCTGACCAGCCTCTCCCCTCGGGGGACGGCCGTGAAGGACGACGTCGTCGCGGTCGAAGCGCCGGTTGTCCTTGCGGTGAACGGGACGCCGGTCGTTTCCTTGTTTTGTACACCGGAGGATCTTCAAGCGTTGGCCGTGGGATTCCTCTACGCCGTCGGTATCTTGAGGAACCGCGACGATGTCGCCGAGGCGGAAATCGAGGTCATGCCCGCGGCCGTGTCGGTGAAGATGAACCGGCCTTGGATTCCCGGGAAGGACCTTGTTGGCATCGGCTCGGGATGTGGGGGGAACCTGATTATTGGCCCGACGGGCCTAGTCGCCCCTCTTCCGGCCGAAGGCGGCGAGATCGAGGCCGAGGGAATTCTTTCCTTGAACAAAGACTTCCAGGCGCGTGCCGTCCTTTACCGGGAAACCGGCGGAACGCACTGCGCCGCGGTGTGTCGGCCGGAAGGAATCCTGTTTTTCGCGGAAGATACCGGGAGGCACAACGCGGCCGACAAGGTGATCGGACATGCCCTCCTCGCCGGCACTTCGCTCGAAGACAAGGCCCTCTTTCTCTCCGGCCGAATCGCTTATGATATTGCCATGAAAGCGGCCCGGGCTCGCATCCCGTTATGCGTCTCCCGGTCCGCGCCGACTTCTGCCGCCCTAGCCTTCGGCGAGAGGATCGGGCTGACCATCATCGGCTTCGTCCGGGGAAGGCGGATGAATATCTATACTCATCCCGAGCGGGTCATCCTATGACGGCCGTCATCTTGGCCGGCGGCCGCAGCCGTCGTTTCGGCGAGAACAAACTTCTCCTTCCTTGGGGCCGCCGAACGTTCCTGACCCACGCCGTTGCCTTGTTGTCCCCCCTTTTCGAGGAGGTCGTGCTCGTCGCCAGCCGGGAAAACAGCGCGGCCTTCAGGCGCTTCTTCCCTTCGGTTCCGCGCATCGTCCACGACCTCGTCGCGGACGCCGGCCCGCTGGGGGGGATTCATGCCGGGCTCCTTTCCTGCCGGTCGATTTCCGCCTTTGTCGTCGGCGGGGATATGCCGTTGCTCAACCCGGGATTGATCTCCTTTCTGACGGGATTGGGGCAAGGATACGACGCGGTGGTGCCCCGAACACCGAGCGGATTAGAGCCGTTGCACAGCATCTACACTCAAAATTGCCTTCCGGCCATCGAACGCCGGCTTCGGGAATCCGAAAGGAGGCCTTCGGCCATCTTTCCCGACCTCCATGTCCGGATTGTCGAACCGGGGGAAATGATCCCCTTCGATCCCGAATTCTCGTCCTTTACGAACGTCAATACGAAGAAAGAGTACCGGATGTTGAGAGGGCGGAGCGCCCGGGAAGGAGGCCTTTCGCCGCTCATCCGGGCCGAATTCGACAACGAGGATTGTCGGGCCATGCCCGAGTAGCGCCGGGAGACGCGACCTCCGGGTTTCGGACGTCCCCCCGGTTACGGAGGATCATGGCCCAGAGAACGGCAGGCATCTGTTGGATGATCGTTTTGAGCGGATCGACGGACGGGGCGGCATGAGAAAGCGACAATATTCGCTTCGGACCAAGCTCCTGTTGAGCTTTCTGTTCGTCATCGTCCTCGGGGGAGTCCTGTCCCTCGTCTTCGGCTCCCGGATCATCCGCGGCACCCTTCTCACCCAGGCCCAGGCCAAGATTCGATACGACCTGTCCTCGGCCCGGATGGTCTTCGACGGCAAGCTCAACGACATCAAGGACGTCGTCCGCCTGACGGCCGCCCGGGAAAGCCTGCGCGACGCTTTGGCCAAAGGCCAGACGGACATCCTTCTCCGATACCTGGGCCGGGTGCGCTCCGAGAACAGCCTCGACACCCTCAACCTTCTCGACGCCCGGGGAAGAGTTCTCTTCCGGACGGCCGCCGGGACCTCAGGCGGAGATGACAAGTCGGGCGACGAAATCGTCCGCCCGGCTATGGCCAAGGAGACGGTCGCCGGGCCCCAGATCGTTACCGAAGAGGCTCTTCTCCGCGAAGGGGGAGACCTGGCCGAGCGGGCGGCCATCGTTTTCATCCCGACGCCGCGAGCCGCCCCCCGGCCGGGCGACCGGGAAACGAGCGGGATGATGCTCAAGGCGGCCGCCCCGGTCCTCGCCGAGGACGGAACCCTCGTCGGCGTTCTCGAGGGCGGGGTCCTCGTCAGCCGGAACAACGAGATCGTCGACAGGGTCAAGGAGCTCGTCTTCAAGGACGAGCGATACAAGGGGCGGGAGACGGGGACCGCGACGATCTTCCAGGGAGACCTGCGGATTTCGACGAACGTCAAGAACGAGCGAGGAGAGCGGGCCATCGGAACGCGCCTCTCCGACGAGGTCAAGCGGGCCGTCCTCGACGAAGGCCGGACGTGGCTCGCCCGGGCGTTCGTCGTCACCGACTGGTACATCACGGCCTATGAGCCGATCCAGGACATCGAAGGGGGCATCATCGGGATCCTCTACGTCGGCATCCTCGAGAAGCCCTACCTCGACGCCGCCGCCCGGGTCCTGCGGACCTTCGCCTTCGTCGCCGTCCCCTCCGTGGCCGTCCTGTTCATCATCCTCTTCTTCGCCACGACCCGTATCGTCCGGCCATTGAGGACGATGGCCGAGGCCACGCGCCGGATCGCCCAGGGCGAACTCTCCCACACCGTCGAGGTCAGCTCCAGGGACGAGCTCGGGGCCCTGGCCGAATCGTTCAACCTCATGACGGCCCGCCTCCGCGAGGCGAACGCCAAGCTCATCGACTGGGGGACGACCCTGGAGAAAAAGGTCGAGGAGCGGACCCGGGAGCTGCGCGAGATCCAAGACCATCTCGTCCAATCCGAGAAGCTGGCTTCGATCGGCAAGCTCGCCGCCGGCGTCGCCCACGAGATCAACAATCCCCTGGGCGGAATCCTGATCTACAGCCATCTCATCCTCGAGGACACGCCCCCCAACCGGCCGCATCACGAAAACCTCAAGAAGATCGTCAAGGAGACGACCCGGTGCCGGGATATCGTCAAAGGACTCCTCGATTTCGCCCGGCCCAAAGAGCCCGAAATGGCCCCGACCGACATCGTCGATGTCCTGGAAAAATGCCTGGCCTTCACCGAACGCCAGGCCCTCTTCCAGAACATCCGGGTCGAAAAGGATTTCGCGCCGGACCTCCCCCGGCTCGTCGGCGACGCCTCCCAGCTCCAGCAGGTCTTCATGAACCTCATCCTGAACGCCGCCGAGGCCATGAACGGCCAGGGGACGCTGATCCTCCGGGCGGCTCTCGACGCCGGCCGGGCAGAGCTCGTCGTCGACATCGCCGACACCGGCCACGGCATCCGCGAAGAGGACAAGGCCCGGCTCTTCGAGCCCTTCTTCACGACGAAGGAGGTCGGCAAGGGGACGGGCCTCGGCCTGGCCATCAGCTACGGCATCGTCCGCAAGCACCTGGGCTCGATCGAGGTTCAGAGCGAAGCCGGGCGGGGCTCGGTCTTCACCATCCGGCTGCCGCTTCAGGGGAGGACCCCGTGACCGCCCGACTCCCGGTCCTTTTGGTCGACGACGAGGAAACGCTCCGGGATTCCCTGACCCAGGTCCTGGCCCGAGAGGGATTTGAGGTCAGAAGCGCGGCCACGGGCCAGGAAGGGCTGGCCGCCTTCGGCGATGGGACGTTCGGGGCCGTTTTCCTCGACCTCCGGCTTCCGGACATGGACGGCTTTTCCGTCCTGCGCCGGATGAGGGAGGAGAGTCCGGAAACGCCCGTCATCATCATCACCGGATACGGCTCCATCGAGTCGGCGGTCGAAGCGATCAAGCTCGGGGCGTTCGACTATCTGACCAAGCCTTTCACCCCCGACGAGCTCCGAGCCGTCACCCAGAAGGCGGTCGGCCACCGGGCCTTGATCCTGGAGAACATCCTTCTCCGGCGCGAGCTCCGGTCCTCACGCGAATTCGAACCGATCATCGGCGCCGGAAAATCCCTGCGGAGCGTCCTCGACATCGTCGCCCGGGCCGGCCCGGCCGATTCCGCCCTCCTCATCACGGGCGAGAGCGGCACGGGCAAGGAGCTCGTCGCCCGCGAGGTCCATGCCCGCAGCCGTCGCAAGGACGCGCCCTTCGTCGCCCTGGACTGCGGCCTGCCCGAATCCCACCTTGAGGGGGAGCTTTTCGGATACGCGCCGGGAAGCCGGCCCGGCCTTCCGGAAGGGCGCCACGGCCGATTCGAACTGGCCCACGGGGGGACGATCTTCCTCAAGGAGATCTCCCACGTTCCCCTCCGCCTTCAGGGCGACCTCGTCCGGGCCATCGAGACGGGAGAGGTCTTCCGTCTCGGGAGCACCCGTCCGATCTCCGTCGACGTCCGCCTCATCGCCGCCTCGAGCGTCAACCTGGTCCAGGCCGTGAGCCGCGGGACATTCCGGGAGGACCTCTTTTACCGGCTGAACGTCGTCCCGATCCACCTCCCGCCTCTCCGGGAGCGCAAGGAGGATCTCCCCCTCCTCGTCGAGCATTTTCTCAAGAGGTACAGCGGCAAGGCCGGCAAGGCGGTTTCCAAGGTTTCGACCCGGGCGATGATCGTCCTGACCGAATACGATTGGCCGGGCAACATCGGGGAGCTGGACAACACGATCGAGCGGGCCGTCGTTCTGGCCAAGGGCGACCGGATCGAGGTCGAGGACCTCATGAGCCACGGCATCAGCTTGGGGATTCCGGCCTTGGCCTGGGCGGGCGGCCAGTTCAAGCCGCTCGAGGACCTCGAGAAGGAATATATCCAGGCCGTCCTTCGAGACCAGAAGGGGAACAAGGGCCGGACGGCCTCGATTCTCGGGATCGACCGCAAAACGCTTTGGGCCAAGGTCAAGAAATACGGCTTGGAAGGGAGGGAATCATCATGAGCGCCACGTCGGCCACGATCCTCGTCATCGACGACGACCCGGATTTTCGCCGGGCCGTGACGGCCATCCTGGAGTCGGCCGGGCACCGGGTCATCCCGGCCTCGGGCCCCGAAGAGGGGAAGGCCAAGCTTCTCGCCGAACGGCCCGACCTCGTCCTCCTCGACATCATGATGGACAGCCTTTTCGACGGCTACGCTCTTTGCCACGCCGTCAAGACGGCCAAGGAATTCGAGAGCGTCCGCAAGACGCCGATCCTCTTCGTCTCGGCGGTCAAGGACATCGCCGGGGCCCGGTTCGGCTTCGGGGAGGGGACGGAAGGCTTGAGCGCCCCGGACGACTACCTCGACAAGCCGGTCAAGCCGGCCGACCTCCTGGACCGGGTCGAGCGCTTCCTGGCGAAGTAGGATGGCCGACGCGCCGCTCGTCCTGGTCATCGACGACGAGGAGTCCATGCGGGATTCCTGCGCCCAGATCCTGGACAAGATGGGCTGCCGCGTCGAAACGGCCCCGGACGGCGAGAGCGGCCTCCGCCGGGTCCGGGAGGGACGGCCGGACGCGGTCATCGTCGACCTCAAAATGCCCGGAATGAGCGGCCTCGAGGTTCTGGACGCGGTCCGCGGCTTCGACCCCCAGATCGTGACCGTCGTCATCACCGGCTACGCGACCGTGGACGCGGCCGTCGAGGCCATGAAGAGAGGGGCTTACGATTTCCTGCCCAAACCCTTCACCCCGGACGAGATTCGTCTCATTCTCGCCCGGGCCCTGGAGCGCCGGCACCTCGCCCTCGAGGCCGAGCGGCTCCGCCGCGAGAAAAAGCTCCTCGAGGATAACGTCATCACCATGGTCTCCCATCAGCTCCGGAGCCCGCTCGTCGCCATCCAGCAATACCTCGAGGTTCTTCTCGCCGGGATGGCCGGAGGCCTGGAGGACCGGCCCAAGGAAATGATCCGGCGGGCCGGCGAGCGCCTCACCGGTCTGATGGGCCTCATCAACGACTGGCTCGACCTCGCCCGGATCGATCAGGGAGGCCTTGTCCGGAAGCTCAAGCCGGTCGACGTGCGGACCGTCATCGACAAGCTCCTCGAGTTTCTGGCTCCCCTCTCCGCCGAGCACGGCGTCGTTCTCGCCTGGGTCGACCGGCCGGAACAGCCCGTGACCGTCTTGGGCGACGAGGGCTCGCTGGAGCAGGTTTTCACGAACATCCTCCACAACGCCGTCGTCTACAACAAGGCCGGCGGCCGCGTCGAGGTGCGCGTCGGCGAGGAGGAAGGGAACGTCAAGGTCGAGGTGAGCGACACCGGAATCGGAATCGACGCGGAGCACCTGCCCTTCATCTTCGACCAGTTCTACCGCGTGTCCCGGGGGGAGGGGGGGAAAGCGAAGGGATCGGGCCTCGGCCTGGCCATCGCCAAGAAGATCGTCGAGGCCCACGGCGGCCGGATCGACGTGGCGAGCGTGCCGGGGGAGGGGACCGTCTTCACGGTCCGGCTGCCCAAGGCGGCCTTGGAGAAGGCGGCGAGATGAATTTCATCACTTGAAAATTCTAGTCCTCGGCCTCGGGAACGACCTCTACGGCGACGACGGCGTCGGGCTCGAGGCGGTCCGGATGCTGGAAAGAGAGTGGGCCGCGCCGGCCTTGGCGAAGGGGACGACTTGGACGGTCGAGTTCGAAGCCTGTCCCCTCTCCGGCCTGGCTCTTCTCGACGTCGTGGCCGGATTCGACGCCTTGGTCGTCATCGATACGATCCGGCGGCCGAATCCCGTCACCGGCCGGATTCGGGTCCTCGACGCGGAAGATGTCCGGGATCTCCCCGGGCCTTCGCCCCATTATGTTTCGATCCCCCAGGCGCTGGCTCTCGGCCGAAGCCTCGGCCTCAGGATGCCGTCGAAAATGAAGATCGTCGCCGTCGAAGGGCGGAATCTCTACCGCCGGGGGGAGCGGTTGTCCGATGAGATGCGCCGCGCCCTGCCGGATGTTCTGGCCGCGGCGAGAGGCGTTCTCGCCGAGTTCCTCTCCTTAGCCTAGAACCGGAACCAGGGGCAGAAAAATCCTTATTCTTTTCTTGAGAAATGTTTTTTCCAGGGAGCATTGCGGCGCTGGAGATAATCGGCCAGGGCCCGGCGGAGAGTTTCCGCGGCCAGCTGGGCGCAGTGGACGTCGGCCTCGGGAAGGCCGCCCAGGATTTTCAGGATTTCCTCGGCGTTGACCTTCCCCAAGGCCTCGATCAACGGTTTTCCGGCGGCCAACTCGGTCGCCACGCTGCCGCAGACGATCGTCGTTCCGCAGCCGTCGGTTTGGAAGGCGCAATCGGCGATGACCTCGTCTTTAACCCGGAGGGCCATCTCCATCGTGTCCCCGCAGCTTCCCTGAAGACGGGCGAAGCCGTCGGGGTTTTCCAGAGTTCGATAATTTCGCGGATTTTGCCAGTGGTCGATGACGGCGGGGCCGTAGGTGCGGCGGATGTCCTCGAGGATGATTTCCTGGAGTTCCCGGGCCCTTTTCTCGAAATCGGCGTTATCGTCCACGAGCGGGGGGCTCCTCGCGAGATGACATCCGGCCTTTTTCTTTTTCCTTGAGTAGGGCGGCGACGATGTTCCTCAGGTCGTCCATCTGGAAGCCGTGCTGACGCCGGAGCCGGCCCAGGGGGACGTTTACCGGGATGTCCGGTGGAATCCCCCATCGGGCGATGATCGCCCGGGCGGAAATCCCGGTCGCGACCTCGACGTCATGAAGCGTCTGTTGGCCCGTTATGGAAAGCGACTCCAGTTCGGCGTGGGTCGATTCGTGGGCCGGGGGGGGCGCCGGGCGGATCTCCGGGGCGGTTTCCGGTGGCGGGGATTCGAGAGGGCGTTCTTTTTCCCGCGGAGCCGTCCCGGAGGGCGGGGATCCAACCGGTTTTTCCGCGGCCCGTTCGGCCTCCGGAAGGACCGCCGCGGGTCCGGCTTGAGATATCCTCGAGAGCATTCTCGCGCCGGCCCCGTAGGAAAGGTACACTTCGCTGTTTTTGGGTGTGATCGTCCAGAAAACGAAAAGAACTCCCAGAGGGAGACAGGCGATCGAGACCAGGACCGGCGTTGAACCCTTCCCGAAAATCTGCTTGGTCTTGGCCCGGATCCACTTCCAGCTGAGGATGAGATGAACGACCATGAGGACGACGAAGGCGATCGACAGATAGGCGTGGAAGCTTCCCCATTGATGGCGGTGGAGCCCCAGGAAGAATTTGTCGGCTCCTGAAGAGAATGGGCCCTCCTTAATGACGAAACCCAAGAGAACGCCGATCGCGGCCATGCCGAGCAGGACGACGAAGAGGAGCGCATCGACGGCGTATCGGAGATCCGTGTCTTTCAAGCGGCAACTCCTTCGCGATGTCGAAGGGATCGCAAGGGTCCCGTGATGAGAAGCCTTTTATCGATAATGAAAATCATTATCATTAAAAATATAACCTGAAAGGCTTCTCTTGTCAAGAGAAAACGTCGGAAAAAGCGGGTGGGAAAAAACTTACAGGTACTTCCCCATGATGTAGTTCTGGAGGTGCTCGATCGTGATCTTCTGGGCCGATATGAGAGATTTCACGACGTCGCCGATCGAGACGAGGCCGACGAGCTTCTTTTTATCGATGACCGGCAAATGGCGGATCCGCCGCTGAGTCATGAGGGCCATGCATTCTTCGGCCGTGGATTCCGGCTGAACGCAGTAGACCTGGAGGGTCATGATTTCTTTGGCCGGGGTATCCAGGGAGGATTTTCCCTTCAGGACGACCTTCCGGGCATAATCCCGCTCCGAGAGGATGCCCACGACCTGGTCCTTGTAAACGACGATGAGGGCGCCGACGCCCTTGTCGGCCATGAGCTTGAGGGCGTCGATGACCTTCGCCTCGGGGGAAATCGTCCAGACCTGGGATCCTTTTTCGTCGAGGATGTGCTTAACGGTGAACATCGCGTCGTCCTCCCTCGTGAAATTGATTCCGCCGCATCGTCTTGCCGCCGGTTTAAAGGTTTTATATCGGAATCTCCCGCCGAAGTCAATTCCAATTAAAGCCCGACTTGGATCGGGCGGCCGTCGAAGACGAGCATTTTGACGGCCTTCTCGCCGGCGACGCGGACCTCGATTGCCCGTTTGAGCGGCGGCCGCATTTTCGACCCGGCGGCCAGGGCGAGAGAAAGCGTCCGCTCGGCGTCTTTCCAAACCAGGGCGGTCCGCATCCAACCCCCCTTCTTATAAGCGAACGTCCGGCCGTCGTCTTCGTAGATCGAAGCCGCGCCGTCGGCGCCGGGATACACGACGAGCGCGAGCGGAGCGTCCACCTTTTCGTCGGCGTGCTGCCTGACCGGTCCGAAGGGCAGGATCGCCCCGGCTCTGACGTGGAGAGGGATCGTTTCGAGATCCACCGGCCGGTCGATCTCCCGGCCGCCCCCGAGCCTTTCCTCGGTCCAGAAGTCGTACCAGGACCCGCGGGGGAGGTAGAGGCGGCGGATCGCCGCCCCCTTCTCCGTGACGGGCGAGACAAGGATGTCGGGACCCCAGAGATACTCGTCGCCGCGGCCGACGGCCGCGGGGTCGTCGGGGAATTGGAGCCAGAGTGCCCGGATGAGGGGGAGGCCCGTTTCGGCGCAGTCCACGGCCGCGGTGTAGATGTAGGGGAGCATCCGGTAGCGGAGCTCGAGATATTTCCGGAGGATCGGCTCGACGCGGGGATTCCTCAGCTCGGCCGGGTCGGGAGCGAAAGTCGTCGTCTCCTGCGGGCCGCCGTCGCCGCCGTCCCAACCCCAGGGCAGGCGGAGGTGCCAGTGCCGGCCGTGGGCTCGGAAGGACGGGCAGAACGCGCCGAATTGGAACCATCGGACATGGAGCTCTCCCGTGTATTCCTCGGTGGGGATGAAGCCGCCGATGTCCGTCCCCCAGAACGGAATCCCGGATAAGCCCGTGTTGACGGCGACCGGGACGTGGGTCTTGAGCGTCTCCCAACGAGAGTGGACGTCGCCCGACCAGAGAAAAGCGGCGTATCGCTGCATCCCGGGGGCGCCGTTGCGATGGAGGGCGAACGGCCGCTTGTCGGGACGCCAGAGGAGCGAGCCCTCCCAGTACATCCGGTGGCGGCTAAGGCGGGAGGGGGCGTCGAGGCCGTCGCCCTGGTCCGGCCACCAGCCGTCCACGCCGAGGTCGAAGAGCGGCTTGTGGTACGGCCAATAACAGGCGACATCGCGGTCCTCGGGCCATTTGCCGTCCGGAGTCCGGCCGCCGGGGGCGGCTTTTTCATGGTCGCACGGATCTTGGACCTTGCCGCCGAGCCTACGGCCCTCGATGACGACGTGGAGGACGACCTTGTAGTTCTGGGCGTGGAGCCTTTCGATCATCCCCTTGGGGTCGGGAAAATTGCCGGAGTGCCAGGTGAATTCGCCGTTCCGCGTGTTCCATCCCGAGGGGCAGAATTCCGTGCCGAGATAGATCAGGGCGTCGCAGGGGAGCTTTTTCTCCCGCATCGTCCGGGCGACGGAGAAAATCTCTTCGGGGCCGGACAGGGTCCGATGGGACTGCATGTATCCCAGCGTCCAAAGGGCGGGGAGCTCGGCCCGGCCCGTGACCCGGGCATATTCGCCCATGATGACCTTGGGGTCGGACGAGGCGATGACGAAGACGTCGAGGGGGAGGGAGTCGGCGAAGGGGGCGAATTTGCCCGAGGATCCGGAGAAATCGAATGTCCCCCAGGGATGATGGATGAACATCCCCCAGCCATCCGTCCCGACGAGCCACTGGATCGGAGCCCGGCCGCCGTGGGTTCGGAGATGATACCCTCCCTGTCCGTTCCGCATTCGGTCCGTCGTCCCCTTGCGGTCGAACTGCGGGCCGCCCTGGCCGAGGCCGAGGAGGGGACCTTTCGGGAGAAGAAACGACATCCCGGACGACACGGCATTGAGCGTCAGGCGCTGGATGAGCTTTCCGTCGCGTGTCTCGACGAGGAGCGTCGGGGGATCGGGAGAAAAGCAGACGACGAGGTTTCCCGAGCGGATGGGTCGGAGGCGGTCTGTCTTTCGAACGTCGGCGAGAGGACGTCCCTGACCCTTCGAAACGAGGAATCCTCCGTCCGGGACGGAGCCCAGCCTCCCGTTCTCGAGGGGGAGGACGGAGATCCTGACCGTCGCGGGGCTGACCTCTGAGACGCCGATCTCGACAGGCCTTCCGGCGACGACGATCTCGTCCTCCCGGCCGCGGATGACTCCCCGGGGCAGGAGGGCGGCGGCGCCGGCCGCTCCAATTCGCCTGATGGCTTCGCGGCGGGAGAGAGTTTTGACGTTTACGGTTTTCACTTTTTTTATGATATAAAGTATATCAGAATACCCGGTGTCGGAAATCAAGGGAATTTATCCCGGCATCGAAGGGCGATTTGGAGAGGAGGAAGCAACATGCGGACGAGGCGTTTCATCGTCGGATTTCTCGCTTTGTGGGCCGCGGCGGCCGTCGGTGCGGAGGCCCAAGGGTTTTCGGTCGACGATGTCCTCAAGCATTTTCCGTTCAGGAACCTCGGTCCCTTCCGGGCCGGGTCCTGGGTGACGGCCTTCGCCGTTCCCGACGCTCCTCTCCGCGACCACCTCCACACCTTCTATGTCGGAACGCGGAACGGCGGAGTCTGGAAGACGGTGAACGCCGGAACGACCTTCGAGCCCGTCTTCGACGGGCAGGCCAAGCTTTCGATCGGGGACGTCGTCGTCGCCCCTTCGAACGCGGACATCGTCTGGGTCGGGACGGGCGAACCGTATTGCGCCCGGTCCTCGTCCTCGGGCGACGGCGTCTACAAATCCGCGGATGCGGGGAAGAGCTGGACGAACATGGGCCTTCGCGATTCGCACCATATCGCCCGGATCCAGGTCCACCCGTCGAATCCCGAAATCGTCTATGTCGCGGCGATGGGGCATCTGTTCTCGGCCAACGCCGAGCGCGGCGTCTTTAAAACGACCGACGGCGGCACAACTTGGCGGAGGGTCCTCACCGTCAACGACAAGATCGGGGCCGTGGACCTCGTCCTCGTCCTCTCATCGCCCGAAATCCTCTACGCGGCGATGTACGACAAGGTCCGCCTCCCCTGGCATTATGAGCTCGGCGGCCCGGAGAGCGCGATCTACAAGACGACCGACGGCGGGGCGAATTGGACGCGCCTCGGCGGCGGCCTGCCGACGGGCCGGATCGGCCGGATCGGCCTCGATGTCTTCCAGAAGAATCCCGATATCCTCTACGCCGTCGTCGAGAACGGGAACAAGCGGGAGCCGACCGCCCAGGAGGCCGAGCTCGACAAGAAGCGCGGCGGCGTCCCTCAGGCCAGGACGGCCGGCAACGAAGTCTATCGAACGGACGACGGCGGCCGGAGTTGGCGCAAGGTCAACGCCGGTTACGAGGCGGCCCTGAACAAGGCCCCCTATTCGTTCAACCAACTCCGCCTCGACCAGAACGACACCGAGACGGTCTACATCACCGGCCAGTCCCTGGCTTCGACCAACGACGGCGGAAAAACGTGGAATGGCCTGAGCTGGCCATCGAACGGCGTCATGCCCAAGGCTTTCGGCGACTGGAGGGGGATGTGGGTCGATCCCATGGATTCGAACCGGCTCATCTTCGGCTCGGATGGGGGAGTGAACATCTCCTATGACCGGGGGAAGACGTCGCACCACGCCTACAACCTTCCCTTGACCGAGTACTACGCCGTCGGGGTGGACATGGAGGATCCCTACAACATCTACGGCGGCCTCCAGGACCACGACTCGTGGAAGGGCCCGTCCAACGGCTGGGCGGGCGAGATTTCCCTGAGCGATTGGGTGACGGTGGGCGGAGGCGACGGCATGTACAATTGCGTCGACCCCACGGACAGCCGCTGGCTCTACAACAACAGGGAAATGGGGGCGATGTGGCGCCTCGACCAGAAGACAGGCGTGCAGACCCCCATCCGGCCGATGCGGGCGGCAGGGCAGCCGCCCTTGCGCTTCAACTGGACGCCTCCGATCGCCCTTTCGCCCCACAATCCGGCCATCGTCTATGCCGGGGCCCAACTCGTCTTCCGCTCCCTCGACCGTGGAGATCACTGGCAGGTAATCAGCCCCGACCTGACGACGAACGAGGATGCCAAACAGCACGGGGAAGGGCACATTTCCTACTGCACCCTGACGACGCTGGCCGAGTCGCCGGTTCGGCCGGGCGTCATCTGGGCGGGTTCCGACGACGGCAAGGTTCAAGTCACGAAGGACGGAGGGGCGAATTGGCTAGACCGGACGGCCAAGATCGCCGCCGTGGGCGGGCCGTCGAACTATTGGGTCAGCCGCGTCTTCCCCTCGCCCCATGACGCCGGGACTTGCTTCGTCGCCAAGACGGGCTGGCGGCTCGATGAATATAGGCCTTATCTGTTCAAGACGACCGATTACGGCGAAACCTGGACGCCGGTCATGGGGAACCTGCCCGTGGACAAGCCCGTCAACGCCGTCGTCCAAGACACGAAGAACGCCGCGCTCCTCTTCGCCGGGACGGAGTGGGGTCTCTATGCGTCTCTCGACGGCGGAAAGACCTGGCATCCCTTCAAGAACAACATGCCCTGGGTCAAGGTGACCGACCTCGTCATCCATCCCCGGGAGAACGACTTGATCGTGGCGACGTACGGCCGCGGCCTCTGGGTGACCGACATCACCCCTCTGCAGGAGATGACCGCGGCGACGTTCGCCGCCGATGTCCATCTGTTCGATATCGAGCCAAAAACCCAGCGCGTCTACGGCGGCATCGGGAACTACCAGCTCCTCGGCGACAGCCACCTCTTCACGCCCAACGAACTCAACGCCATTGTCGTCAATTATTATTTAGCCGGAAAGGCCGCCGGGCCGGCCAAGGTCAAGGTGGCGGACGCCTACGGCAAGATCCTGGCCGAGCTCAACGGACCGGCCGAACCGGGGATCAACACCGTCCTGTGGGGGATGAGGGAGCAGAGACCGGGCCAGCCGGCCGGCCGCGGATCGGGGATGGGCGGCGGAGCGATGGTCGACCCCGGCGAGTACGTCGTGACGCTCGAAGTCGGGGAGAAGACTCTGACCAAGAAGGCCGTCATCCGGTACCGCCAAGGCTGGACCGTCGGTCCCGTTCCCGCAAAATGGTGAGCAAAATGGTGACAGCAACCCTGTTTACCCCAAATAAATTGGGTAAACAGGGTTGCTGTCACCAATATCAGGAGGGAAGATGAAAATTCAAGGCGCAGGGAAGAAAGCCGCTTTATTGATCGCTCTCGCCGCCGTGTTGTTGACTTCCGCGGCCGGCCAGCAGAGAGGCCGGGGCGAGTTCTCCCGCCCGCCCCGCGTCGTCCGGCCGGGGACGATCCCGGCCGACCTCGCCGCCCTCGAATGGCGGTTCGTCGGGCCGCAGGGGAACCGGGTCAGCGCCGTCGTCTGCGACTCCAACGACCCGAACGTCTATTACGCCGGAGCCTGCGCCGGCGGCGTCTGGAAGTCGACCGACGGCGGCTTCGCCTGGCAGCCGGTCTTCGACGAGCAGCCGTCCCAATCCATCGGCGCCCTGGCCATCGCCCCCTCCGATTCCAACCAAGTCTGGGCCGGGACGGGCGAAGCCTTCATCCGCTCCAACGTCCTCATCGGTGACGGGATTCACAAGTCCACGGACGCCGGCCGGACCTGGAAGAACATGGGCCTCGGCAAAAGCGGCCGGATCGGCCGGATCGTCGTCCATCCCCGCGACCCGAACATCGTCTTCGCCGCCGCCTTGGGGCATTGTTACGGCCCTCAGAAGGAGCGCGGGGTTTACCGGACCAGGGACGGGGGGAAGACTTGGGAACACGTTCTCTTCGTCGACGAGAACACGGGCTGCTCGGCCATCGCCATGGATCCCAATAACCCGCAAATTCTCTTCGCCGGGATGTGGTCGATCGTCATCCACACCTGGGGAAAGTTCAGCGGCGGGCCCGGGAGCGGCGTCTTCGTCAGCCGCGACGGCGGCGACACGTGGACTAGGATCCGCGGCCGCGGCCTTCCCGAGTTCGAGGTCGGCAAGGTCGACGTGGCCGTCGCTCCGTCGAATTCCGACCGCGTCTACGCGCTGATCGAGACCGGCGACAGGGGATCGCTCTGGCGCTCGGACGACGGCGGCCGCGCCTGGCGCGTCGTGAGCCATGACCGCCGGATCAACGAGCGGCCGCATTACTACACCCGGATGTGCATCGCCCCGGACGACGAGAACACGGTCTATTTCCCCTGCAACAGCATGTACATCACCCTGGACGGCGGGGAGTCGATCGACAACTTCAGCGGCGGCGGCGACTGTCACGACATGTGGGCCGACCCGCGCAACCCGAAGCGGTTGATGATCGGCAACGACGCCGGCGTCGTCCTGACCACGACCCGGGGGCGTCCGTGGAGGACGGTCAAGCTCCCCATCGGCCAGATGTACCACGTCGCCGTGGACGACCGAATCCCCTATTTCGTCTACAGCAACATGCAGGATTCGACCTCGAAGCGCGGCCCGGCCTATCCCGGCGTCGGCCCCGAGCCTCCGGTCTGGATTTCCATGGGCGGCTGCGAGTCGGGCTTCTCCTATCCCGACCCTTCGGACAACAACCTCGTCTGGGGGACCTGCTATTCGGGTACGGTCGAGCTCTACGACCACCGGACGGGGCTCGTCCGGAGCGTCAACCCTTGGCCCGACAAGTCCCTCGATTCGCCCGCCGCGCCGCTGAAATACCGCTGGAACTGGACCCATCCGATCGCCCTCTCCCCCCACGACCCGAAAAGAGTCTATGTCGGGAGCCAGTACGTCCATAGGACCACGGACGGCGGCCAGAGCTGGACGGTCATCTCGCCCGACCTGACCTTGAACGACAAGTCCAGGCAGGGCTCGTCCGGCGGCCTGAGCAAGGACAACCTCGGCGTCGAATACGGCTGCACGCTCTTCGCCATCGCCGAATCGCCCCTCCAGGCCGGGCTCATCTGGGCCGGGTCGAACGACGGCCTCGTCCACGTCACCCTCGACGGAGGGAAAAGCTGGACAAACGTGACTCCTCCGGCGATGCCGCCGTGGGGGACGGTCAGCATGATCGATCCCTCGCGCCACGACGCCGGACGCTGCTATGTCGCCGTCGACGGCCATCAGGAAGACTTCCGGGACCCCTGTCTTTTCAAAACGTCGGATTTCGGAAAGACCTGGACCCGGATCGACGCCGGGATTCCGCGCTCTCCCTTGAGCTACACAAGCGCGATCAAGGAAGATCCCGTCCGCCGGGGGCTCCTTTTCGCCGGGACGGCCAACGCCGTCTACGTCTCCTTCGACGACGGCGCGGGGTGGCAGCCCCTCCAGGCCAATCTCCCCCAGGCCTGCATCACCTGGATCGCGATCCAGGAACGCTTCGGCGACCTCGTCGTCGGGACGAACGGGCGCGGGATCTGGATCCTGGACGACATCTCGCCGCTTCGGGCTTACGGAACCGAAGCTGGAGCCGGGCTTCTCAAGCCCCGGGCGGCCTACAGGTTCAAGCCGCGCCAGTCCATCGACACCCTTCCCGGCGACAATTCCCGCGGCGAGAGCGGGCCGGCAGGGGCCGTGATCAATTACTTCCTCAAAGAGGCGGCGCCCGGAGGGGCGACGATCGAAATATTCGACGCCGCCGGGGCCAAGGTCCGGACGCTGCGAAGCGCGAGAAATAAAGGGCTGAACCGGACGGTCTGGAATCTCAGGGGCGAGCCGTACCCGCAGGTTGAGCTCCGGACCACCCCTGACTTCCATCCCCATGTCTGGGAGGAAAAGAGATTCCGCGGCCGGGAGACGCGGCCGGTCTCCCACTGGGGGATCGGCAATCCGATGTCGGGCGTTCTCCTCGCCCCGGGAGCCTATCGAATAAAGCTGACAGCCGGCGGGACATCCTCCGAGCAGACTCTCGACGTCCTTAAGGACCCGAATTCCAGGGGGACGCTCGAGGACATCAAAGCCATGACCGCGCTCTGGACGTCGGTCGCCCAGGACATCACCGAGGTCGTCGGACTCATCAACCGTCTCGAGTGGATCGGCAAGCAGATGGAGGACCTGGACAAGACCTTGGCCGCGGCGAGAAACGGGGCGGCCCTTTGTCCCGCCCTGACCGAAGCCCACAAGGCGATGCGGACCGTCGAGCGGCTCTATCTCGAAGACCAGCTCCTGGCCTCCGACCCGAAATCCTACAGGGAAGAGATGGCCATCTACCAGAAGCTCCTCTGGTTTTCGGGCGAAGTCGGGACGGGCGCCGGCGACATCCGGAATACCGAGGATTTCGGCCCGACAAGCCAGCAGCTCGAGGTCTACGACTTATTCAAAAAAAGGATGGCCGAAGCGCGGGCGGCCTATGATAAACTCCTCGGTGAGACGATCCCGGCCTTCAACAAGGCCCTTCAGGCGGCCGGCTTCGGGCCGGTCGTCTTCTAGGCTCGCCGGGACCTCCGCCAAGGAGAGAAAAGGATGCCCGGATATTCGCCGCTTCTGGCTGTCCTGACCGGGGTGTTCGAAACGGCCGCGGCCTTCTTCGCCTTCCTGAGTCCCGGCCGCAAGCGCATTCTGAATCCCGTCGCCCTTCTCCTTCTCCTCCTCGCCGGATATCAGTTCGCCGAGGCGGCGGTCTGCGCCGATCCCGAGAATCTCCTTCTTTCCCGCCTGGCTTTCTTCGACATCACTTGGCTCCCGCCGGTCGGCCTTTGGCTCCTCGGCCAACTCGCCCTTCCCGAGCGAAAGGGCTGGCGCTTCGTGGCCGCGGGATACTTCGCGGCCGGAGCGGCTCTCGTCGTCTGGATTCTCGTCGACCCGGCGGTCATCACGAAGTCGGTCTGCCAGCTCGTTATCGCCAGGTTCTGGCATCCGGCCCCCTTCGAAACGGCCTACGGGATTTTCTACCAATTCGGGCTGCTCCTCATCATCGGCGGTGCGGCGGCCGGCCTCGTGAAAAGCCCCCATCGCGTTTCGCGGGCCCACCTCTTCAACCTTCAGCTCGGGCTTCTCGGCTTCGTCCTGCCCTCCCTCTATCTTTGGGGCGTCCTCCGGGAACCGGCCGGCATCCTGCCGTCCGTCATGTGCCACTTCGCCCTGATCCTGGCGGTTTGTTTGGCGGCCATCGTCCTCCGCGAGCGAAAACATGCGAAATAGGGGGACAGGTCCACTATTCCCCGATTTATTTACGGAAGAGGACGTGACGGTCGACGTCATCGTGGCTCGCTTTCCCGGAAAAAATCGGGTAAACAGGGTTGCTGTCACCGCTTGTAGAGATTGGGGATGAAGTCAAAGGCCCTCTTTGGCATATCTTGCGTAATTCTATCCGGATTAGCTCCCGCCGCGGAGAAAAAAGACTATCCCGTCACTCCCGTGCCGTTCACCGATGTCCGCCTGACGGACGCCTTCTGGATCCCGCGCATCGAAACGAACCGGACGGTGACGATCCCCTTCCTCTGGAAAAAGAACGAGGAGACCGGCCGGATCGACAATTTCGCCGTCGCCGGAAAGATCATCGAGGGACAATATCGGGGCGAGCGCTACAACGACACCGACGTCTACAAGCCTCTCGAGGGGTCGGCCTACTCCCTCATGGTCCGTCCCGATCCCGCCCTCGACGCCTATCTCGACGGGGTCATCGCCAAAATCGCCGCCGCCCAGGAGCCGGACGGATATCTCTTCACCCCCCGGA
>Ga0208047_1000018_pt1 | contig 62391 bp, 44 predicted proteins | sample Kivu_220m_FD_184162 | JGI IMG/M metagenome (GOLD analysis project Ga0208047, IMG submission 184162) | Freshwater microbial communities from Lake Kivu, Western Province, Rwanda to study Microbial Dark Matter (Phase II) - Kivu_220m (SPAdes)... | ecosystem: Environmental > Aquatic > Freshwater >...
AATTATCTGTCAACTTTTTAATGTCAACGCTGAACGAAATTCCTTTCGTTTCTATTTTCACGCTTCTTTTTTTCAGAGCCAGAATCAATTCAAGATAGAATAATTCCTCAAACGCAAGCCTTTTTCTCGCAGTCTCGATTTCGCTTGCTTCCCTGGGAAAGTTTATCTTTATGATTGATTTTTTCTTATCAGAAAGATTTTCCTGTTCTAAGATATAATCGGGAATATTTTCAAAGACAAATTCAGATTTATTTTTCAGGAGAAAAGCAAAAGCATTGTATGTTATTCGGGTTAGCAACAGAGGTTTTATCCATGTTTTTTTCAAAATTCCCGCAAGTTCATAAACAGGAAATATATTAAGATTTGAGAATTTATAATCATTTTCATCTTTTAGATTCAGTCTCAAATGGTCTCTGTAACCGATTGAATACATATTTGTGAAATGATTATAATCCGTTTTTCCCCAGAAAAGATAATCCTGATTTCTAATAAACTGTTTTGAACGAAATTCACTTTTGCCAAACATAGGAATATCCATATAACCTGTGTCATCTGCAACAATCACATTAACCGGATGTGTTTGCTTAACAGGAGAAACGATATCAAAAACCTTACCTTTTATTATGACATTTTCGTTTAATTTATTTTTAAAATCCTTTATAGATATTTTTTTCACATAAATTCTCGGTACAAATCTCAGAAAATCCTCTACAGCGGAGATACCAATTTTTTTAAAAGCTTCGGCTCTTTTCTCGCCAACTCCTTTCAAAAATTTCAATTCCATAATTACAATTTTAATAAAATTAGGTGATTAAATTAAGTTATTAATTACAACATAATTCGATAATAATATGGTTATAGAAATACCTGAAATTTTAATGAATTGACGGAGTTATGAATTTTCGATTTCACAGGTTAATAAGTAAGGTCACTAAAACAAGTTCGGAATAAAGCCTGCGAAGAGTTCTCAGGTAAGACAATATCATTTGTTTAAAATTATTTAACAACAATAAACTGAATTTAGGATTTTAATTATTAATGAATTTGTTTAATTTTAAACAAATAAAAAAGTTATGAAAGTAAAATTATTATTCCTAATAATTACATTAACGGTATTACAAGCATACAGTCAGAATGCTTCGACATATTTTCCTGCAAGCACAGGTTACAAATGGTATTTCAAAGTTACACCTTTAGACAGCAATAACAATCCTGTGACGACACTAACGACATACAGAATAGATTCATTTGCCGTAGTAGAAAACTACCAGCAATTACTAGCAAGTATAGTACTATCCAAAAAGAATCTGATAAGTCTGACACAAAATGCCCCGTATACAGATTCAGGTTTTTACAATTTTCAGACTACGAATGCATGGGAATACTTGAAAATTACAAACATGCTTGATTCAACATTATTTGACACACTCGGGTTTTATCAATGGATAAAATCGTTAGAAAAATGGTATAACAGTTACAGATTTGCACAGACTGTAAATTCGTTATATACACTTTTCCAAAAAGATACTACTATAAGTATTAACGGAACAAATTATCCTATGAGAATAAAAGTTGAAGCGAGACGTCTGAATGACCAGAGTGTCAGCACGGTAAACGGAACATACACTGCAAAAAAATTCGTACATTATTTTAATCTGAGTTATATGGTCTTAGGTATATTCCCGATAAAAATTTTCGAAAAGCCCGACACTTCATGGATAGCACAGGATGTATGGTTTATAAAAAAGCATTCACCTTCGATTAAATTTAATCTGGATACCCTTGGATTACCCTATTCGATATCAATACCGGGAGATATTATGGAACTAGTTCAACCTACAATCATAAAAAATATATCCAGCATTAAGCCGGAAAATTTTTTATTAGAACAAAACCATCCGAATCCGTTTAATCCCTCGACTATAATCAGATTTCACATTCCTGTATCGGTAAACACTTCTTTAATAATATACAATATTACGGGACGAGAGACAGAGACACTCATAAAGGAATTTCTGATACCCGGGATATATGAAATTAAATGGGATGCTTCAAAACACCCATCAGGAACTTATTTCTGCAAATTATCGGCAGGCAGATTCAGTGAAGTTAGAAAAATGAGTTTAATTAAATAAGACACTCAGCAAGGAAAGTTCAGAACAATATATCGATTTCGCCAATCAGGTGGTAGTCGGGTTTTTTGGTGGGGACATAATCGGCACCAAACCTGAGTTTCAAAGGTAAAAGAAGTTCCAACGGTATTCTGATCCATATCGGCAATTCATAATATTTTATTCCGATAAGCGAGCCAAACTGCAGACCGACTGAAGGCGTAAAAACGGCTCTTGCTATTCCGTTATCCCATTGAATTCCTGTTTCCAGATAATCATAAACACTGAAAAATCTGCTTTCGGAAAGCCAGATATCGTAGATATTATTTACTCCGAGTTTCAATGCAGTGTAGTCATTTTTCTTTTTAAACATTTCAGTATTTCCAATTTGAAAGGAAACAGTCGGACCAAACCAACTATCCATCGTACCTTTTTTTTCCAATTCATAGTTATAATTAAATGAATAGAAATTTGTACCAAGGTTAAATCTAAGTTCAATGATACTGGTATATTCACCTTTGGAATTTTTTGTAAAATTCCCCCCAAGTCCTACAAGTAATGAATTAGCGACTCTGCTTCTGATATAATTTCTATAAGGGATTGATTCAACAGTTTTCTGCAATTCTTTTTTATTTTTCGATTTAACGTTGTAATATAAAAGGTCTGTTCCGAACGGTACGGGAACCAAACTAAGAGCCTTAAAATTCTCTATAAAAAACTTATAATAAAGTATTTTACCTGACGGCAGTCTATCCATTATATTTTTCCTTTCCTGATTGTTTAGAGACAAATAGAATGCCTCAAAAACTTCCTTTATGGAAAAAACAACAGCATTAATTACTCTGCTCGAACTTTTTGTCAACGGAGGATATTCAATCTGTAAATAACTTGTTTTGTCTTCCCATTCCGAATGATATTTGTTGAAATTTTGGTCACCGTATTGTTTCCATTTTTCTCCATTGAGATTTATTACTTCAACTCCGTTTTCATTATAGAAATCGTGCAGCGCCCTGTTGTTAACAAGAGCAGTAAAAATTGACCTGTTAACAACAAGATGACCGGACGAAAAGCTGTCTCCAAGAAAATGGTCGGCAAACGCATTGTAGAGAAATGCATAATATAAATATTTATATGCTTCAAGAGAATCTTTTGCCATAGTTTTGCCTGCTATTTCAGCAAGATAGACAGCCATAGAATGAAGCGTCACATATTTACATAAAGAATTTGTTTTTTTCAAATCACTAAAGACTTGCTCAACATAATCGGGTTTTAAAAGTTTAATGAGATGTTCTTTTTCAAAATCATTCAGCTGGTCATCATAGGACACACCGTATTCGTAGAAATGGGAAAGATCAACAGCGGCAAACCATGCAAATTTAATATCGTAATGCATTATCTCGCTGGTCGGAGCCCCTGTACCGAACTTTTTGATGTATTCATTATGCAAAGCAATAACTTGATTCAGAGTGGAACGCGTATATCTCAAATCTTCCTCGAGGGAAAGCGGATTTTGTTCATGATCGCCTGATAATCCGTTCAATGCACCGTAAGTTATTATGTTATCCCTGAGTGACAGGTTTTTAAAATAATAAGTTTTTTCCGAATAGCTGTATTCCAATCCGAGTGAAGCTCCGAAAAATTTTAATAATTCCTTCTCACTTTCAAAATACTTTTCTTCAATCAACCAGGCGACAAAATTGTTAAAAGCCTTATCCCCTATTTCCTTGTGCTCTCCGTAATCCCAGGCAAACGAATTCAAAAAGGATATATAATACAGCAGTGCTAAAAAAAATAAAATTACTGAAAACTTCAAATTTTTCATTAAAATATAATATGTTTAATATAAATTAACTAAAAATTCAAAAATTTTCCAATAAATTATTTTTCTTTTTTAAAACAAATCTCTACGGCAGGGCGGCAGTATTTGTCAGTCGATACGGAATTTCTGACATCACCTCATACTCATCAATTAAAGAATCAATTAATTCTTTAACTGAAACAATTTTATTAATTCGATATACATTAGAACCGGCAAACGCAAATCCATTATCAAGATTTCCTTTTGATGCATTCAGCAGCGCAAATGCAATACAGTAAGGTGTATCTTTATAATTGCAGGTAATAATACAATGATACGGACATTTAAATGGATGTTTTTTACCGTCATTTACATCATCAATAAATTTATTTCGAATTGCTCTTCCAGGCATACCGACAGGACTTTTAATTATTATAATATCTTCTTTATGAGCGTTAATATATGCCTGTTTGAATTCGGTTGATGCATCACATTCAACAGTAGCAACAAATCTCGTTCCCATCTGAACACCTGCAGCGCCTATTTTTAAATATTTATAGATATCTCTGCCCGTATAGATACCGCCTGCGGCTATTACGGGTATATACTTTTTATATTTCTCTTCAAAAGGTTTTATTGCTTCTATAACATCAGGTATCAGTATATCCAATGAAAATTCCGATTTAAATATTTTTTCTTCATTAAAACCAAGATGTCCTCCCGCCATTGGTCCTTCAACTACAATGGCATCAGGTACATAGTTATATTTTTCAGTCCAATTCTTTGTTATAATCTGAGCTGCCCTTCCTGATGAAACGATAGGAACAAGTTTTGTTTTGGAATTATTATTCAGAAATTCCGGAAGGTGAAGCGGAAGCCCGGCACCTGAAAATATTATGTCGATTTTTTCTTCAATTGCAGTTTTTACCATATCGGCATAATTGGATAATGCCCTCATAATATTTACACCAATTATTCCATTTGTCAGTGCTCTTGCTTTTTTAATTTCCGATTTCAGGACACGGATATTTGCCCCCAGCCAGTCAGTATAATTATCGGGTTCAAGTATACCTATACCCGCAGTAGCAATAACTCCGATACCCCCTTGATTTGCAACAGCCGCAGCGAGTCCGGAAAGTGATATTCTGACACCCATACCGCCCTGTATTATAGGTAAGGAGGCTTTCAAATCACCGATTAGCAATTCTTTTATAAAATTGTTTTTCATAAAATTTTTAAATTAAAAATTTATTTTGCAGTAAAAAAATATTTCTATTTATTATTAATATAAACGAGTATTATTTATCTCGCTTCAGGAGGGTTGACACGAAAGTTTATGTATCAAAAAAACGTGATAAGTATTTATCCGAAAAATATTAATTGTAGTATAATATAGAACATATTAATCCTATTAATAATGCAATAATTTTACCAATAAAACAAAAAGGGTGGTTTTGTACAGGGAGATTATAACAAACGAATCAGTAAAAAAGAACATTTTTTCAATTTATTAAAGAGATTAATTTAAGTAACTTTAAAGTTTAAGTTAAATCAAAAGTCAAGTATAGAACATATGGGAAGAGTTTCAAATACAAAAATAAAGACAACCGAAAATCTTCCGGATACAAGAAAATTTATTATATTAAGAGGAGTTCATGTAAATAATTTAAAAAACATAAATCTTGATGTTCAGAAATACAAACTAATTGTATTCACAGGTGTAAGCGGTTCCGGCAAATCTTCCATTGTATTCGATACAATATACGCCGAAGGGCAAAGAAGGTACGTAGAGAGCTTATCATCCTATGCAAGGCAATTTTTAGAAAAGATGAAAAAACCGGATGCAGATTATATTGCAGGATTGGCGCCATCAATGGCAATCGAACAGAAAACAAGCAGCAGAAATCCGCGTTCGACAGTAGGAACGACAACAGAAATTTATGATTATTTAAGATTGCTTTATGCAAGAATCGGGGTTACATATTCACCCGTAAGCGGTAAACCGGTAAAAAAAGATTCACCTCAGGTGATAACCGAAGAATTTTATAACAGATATAAAAGCGAAAAGAAACACAAAACTAAAGTCAGGCTGCCGATAATATATATACTAGTAAACAACGAATCCGGAACAGAAACGGACTTTTTAATAAAAATCAACGAATTAAGATCAAAAGGTTATTATAAAATATTTGTCGGAGACATTATTTATGATACAAACGATTATAGTGACAAGGATTTAACAAATTTATTTACAAAGTCAGGTTTAAAATCAGGAAAAACAAAATATCATTTTAAAATAATAATAGACAGATTCCGATACGAAATCGAAAACGGCGACACAACATCGCGATTCAACGACTCGCTTGAAATGGCATTCAGGGAAGGCAACGGATATCTGATATTAAGGGAAGAGACGGACGGTAAGTTCAAAGACACCAACTACAATCAATATCTTGAAGCAGACGGAATAAAATTTGAGGAGCCGGAACCGAGGTTATTTTCCTTCAATAATCCATTCGGTGCCTGTCCGAAATGCCAGGGATTCGGGAGAACCATGGACATAGATTATAATCTAGTTATACCGGATAAAAACAAATCGATAATACAGGGAGCCATAGTACCTTTCACAACCCCAAAACATTCAAAGCACTTAACCGATTTGATTTTAGAATCAAAAAATTACGGTGTTGATGTTGAAATTCCGTTTTACAGTTTAACTCAAAAACAAAAAGAGTACGTGTTCAAGGGAGGAAGAAAGTATATAGGAATACACCGTTTTTTCAAAATGATAGAACGTGAGGCTTCTTACAAGATACATTACAGAATTTTACTAAACAGATACAGGGCGTATACAACGTGCGGTACATGCGGAGGTTCACGATTAAGAAAGGAAGCTCTTTATTTAAAAATTAACGGTAAAAACATATTCGATGTTGTAAGGATGAACATAACCGAGGCATTCAATTTTTTTAAAAATCTGAATTTAACAGATTATGAGAAGGAAGTATCGGAACGAATTCTTGAGGAGATAATATACCGGTTAAAATACCTTTTGGATGTCGGGCTCACATATCTGACATTAAACAGATTATCAAATACGCTTTCCGGCGGCGAATCACAGAGAATTAATTTATCAACATCTCTCGGTTCTTCATTAGTAGGTTCAGTATATGTATTAGACGAACCGAGCATAGGTTTGCATCCGAGGGATAACGAAAAACTTATAACTATATTAAAATCACTCAGAGATTTAGGCAATACGGTTTTAGTTGTTGAACATGATAAAGACATGATATGCGAGGCAGATGAAATAATTGATATAGGACCATATGCAGGCGAGCACGGCGGCAGGATAATTTTTCAGGGAAGTTATAATGAATTATTAAGAGATACAAAATCAATAACGGGCAGATTCCTGAACGGGAGAGACAATATTCACATTCCTCCGGGCAGAAGATTAACAAACGACAAAACAAAATACATAACAATAAAGGGAGCAAGGGAAAACAATCTTAAAAATATCGATGTTAAAATTCCTCTCGGCATGTTTGTTTGTGTTACAGGCGTAAGCGGTTCCGGTAAGTCAACATTGATAAACCAGATATTATACGGAGCTTTAAAAAAGAATCTTGAAGGATACTACAACGAAAAAATCGGTGAGCATGACAGAATAGATGGAATCAACAATGTTGATTTCACAGAGCTTGTTGACCAGACGTCAATAGGACGGACACTGCGTAGCAATCCGGTAACTTACATTAAAGGATTCGACGAAATACGAGATTTATTTGCATCTGTAAGAGAAGCAAGGAAACGGAATTTAAGCCCGGGATATTTTTCTTTCAATGTACCGGGAGGAAGATGCGAAGAATGTGAAGGAACGGGTTTTATAAAGGTCGAGATGCAATTTATGGCAGACATTCTGCTCGAGTGTGAAGCTTGCAAAGGTAAAAGATATAAAAAAGATACACTTGAAATCAAAGTCCGCGGTAACAACAGCATTTACAAAAATATAAGCGAAATATTAGATTTAACAGTAAATGAAGCAATAAAATTTTTTAAAGAATACCCGAAAATTACAACAAGGTTAAGAGTCCTTGATGAGGTGGGATTAGGATATATCAGACTCGGACAATCCGGTTCGACCTTATCAGGAGGTGAATCACAACGATTAAAACTGGCATATCACATAGCATTTGCAAATAACTACGAGAATACGCTTTTCATATTCGACGAGCCGACAACCGGTCTGCATTATTATGACATTTCAAAACTATTAAAATGTTTCGATAAACTTATAAAAAAAGGGAACAGTGTAATAGTAATTGAGCATAACCTTGAGCTGATAAAATGCGCAGATTACATAATAGATTTGGGACCGGAGTGCGGAGATGAAGGCGGATACGTTGTGGCAAAAGGAACACCGGAGGGAATCGCAAATTCAGTTCATTCCCACACAGGCAGATTCCTGAAAAAAATACTTTTAAATTCAAAATGACGTGTTCCCAATCATTTATTACAGCTTCTTAATTATATTGAGTCAGACATTTTAATACAGAAGCCGTAAATACATCAGTCTTTTCGGTATGAATGGAATGGGCTGCATTTTCCAAACAGAGAGTTTTTTTAACATTTGGAATGTTATCTGCTAAGTACTTTATCTCTTCAGCTGTTATCAGAATATCTTCTATCCCTGATATAACAATAGTTTCCGCCTTTATCTTATCTAATTTGCTTTGTGAGTTAAAATTATTTATAGCCTCCACTTGCAAATTGAATCCCTCGGCAGTTACAGGAAACGGATAATTTATTGCATGTTTAACTGCTGATTCTGCTTTTTCCCTGTTGTTCAGAAATTCTTCTGTAAAGATTAGTTTATAAAATTCCCTGATGAATAATTCGTAGTTTCCTCTTTCTAAAATCCTTTTGAAATTTTCAAATATTAATTTATTCTTCCCCGATAATATGGAGCATGTGCTTATAAGTATTAATTTATTTACTTTTTGAGGATATTTTATTGCTATTTCCTGAGCAATGAATCCGCCCATAGAATGCCCCAATATGTCTGCCTTTTCAATCCCTAATTCTTTAAGCAGGCAAACAGCATCCTTTGCTATTGTGGAAATTTGAAAATTACCTTTGGGATATTTAGTTTTCCCAACACCACGATTGTCAAAAATGATTAATTTAAAATATTCTGCCAGAACATCAAGTACCGGCAGCCAGCTCTGACTGTCGCTCCCAAGTCCTGAAATAAGCAAAAGCGGACTGCCTTTCCCGTGAATCTCATAATAGCAATCTATATTATTTATCTTAACGTTCGGAATTTATATTTCTCCTTTTAAAAATTAATTTATTACTCTATTATTAGCAAAAAGAAAATTTTTCAGGTCAATTCTATCTATTAATTTACTTAAAGACATTTATAAGTATTAACTTAATTCTCCCTGAGTATATATTCGTCGTATTCGAGTTCGAATCGGAGTTTATGTTTTGATTCTTCGTTAGCAAGTGATATAAAAATATCTTTCAGTGCAGTATTATTTACTTTCGATGCAAGTCGAATATATAATTTATAGGCGGCTTTCTCTCTGTTCATAGCAAGCATAAGAGCATCCTGATAACTCATATCCGGACGAACCGTAATATTATCCACATAGTCGCTGATTTTTAAATCGGCAATCTTCTCGACCGGAATTTCGAAGAGACGTTCATCTTTAATTTTTTGCAGACGAGCTTTATGTTTTACTTCTTCCAGTGCAAATTCTTCAAAAACACTTTTCATTTCCTCGCTCTTCAACTGCGAAGCAAGCATAATATAAAAATCAACTGCTTCCTGTTCTTTCTTCATCGCAAAATCGAGGACTTCGTCTATTGATTTAAAATTTTCCATTTCAGTCATAAATTTAATTTCGAATTAAAATACTCTTCAAAGATTTTGATTAAATTATCACATCCGTAATTAAACATACGATTGCAATTACTTTTTTCGGTATATTCGAGATTGAAGGATGTACCCTCAACATCATCAGGTAATTTTTTAAGTAAAGCTGCAATTTCCATTGTGATATCATGCGAAAAATCGAATTTATTTATCACGCCGAATTTACTCATTAAATCCGTCAATTGCCCGAAAATTCTTTTCTCAATCAACGGTTCTCTTTGCATATCATAAGTAACGACAAACTTCTGTGCATTCGAATAACTACCTCCGCTTTCAAACTGGAAAGATGCAGGCAAAATCAAGTCTGCGGTTTCTGCAGTTTCGGTCATAAAGAAATCCTGTACAAGTCTGAAGTTTGTTTTATTAATCAGATTCCTTATTTTCTCTTTGTCAACAGCACAACCAAGAGGGTCTTCACCGAAAATAAATAAATTTTTTATTTTATTATTCTGAATCGAGCTGTACAAATCATTATCAACATTTTCCGGCAGCTTTTTAATAATCCAAAGTTTTTTCATTTCTGTTATCAGAGCGGGGTCAAGAATGCTTCTGCCCCCGACACCCGAAGACGGCATTATTCCCATATCGAACAAGCCCTGAGAATTATTTTTTTCTTTCAGACATATAATACCGCCTGATGTCTTCCCTAGCTTTCCGGTTATCAATGCAAGATTTCGGATTTCTTTAGCCGCATCAGAAGAAATGTGTCTTTCCGAAAATACAATTATCGCATTCATCGTATTATTATAATCATTCGCAAAATCTACCAGTCTCTTCTCGAAAAATACACCGGACTTGTTAAGTGTTGAGTTAAAATCTTCTTCAAGCAGAGATTTCTTATATGAATCGAATCCTTTGACTTTATCATTAATAAACATCCTGTTTTCGAGCATATTCGAAAGGATATAGTGATTCAGTGCTTTGATAAAATAATAATATGATTTTACAAACAGAACTCTGTCCACCTTTTTTATCATCCTGCTGTTTTCATTATCCGTAACAAGTTCTATTTTAGTATTATTTTTCAATTTTGCATCGTTAATCATATATCCGACAACAGCATTTTCATAATTAATTTCCGAACCGACCAGATAAATTTTATTTGCATTCTTTATCTGTGAAAAAGGAACATTGGATTTGCAAATATCAGCATAACCATTTTCTCTGCCCAAATAGTGAAAACTCGATACATTATTTGTTTTAACTGCCGCTCGTGCAAATTTTTGAATAAGATACAGTTCTTCATTAGACAGGCGGGCTCCAGCAAAAAATACGTTTTCATCAGGCATTACGCTCTTAATTTTTTCACAGATTATTTCGTATGCTTTTTCGAATGATATTTCCGCAAATTTACCGTTTGTTTTCAGTAGCGGCTTAAGAATTCTTTTTTTATCATTCAGATAATTATAACCGAACTTCGGAAAGCGGCAAATATTTCCATCGGTATTAACGACCCCGTTTTTACCAGTAACTTTCATATAAAATCCGTTTTTATGATGAAGTGTAATTTCACATCCTACTGAGCAATAATTACAAATAGTATCGAATGAATCGAGTTCGTAGGGTCCCGGTTTAAAAATTACATTTTCGGAAATCGCACCTGTCGGACATGCAGAGATACACATTCCGCAGGATTCGCAATCGGTTTTGAGAAGTGAATTTTTCATGCCGGGAGCAACAAAAGTTTCGAATCCCCTGTTAACAAGTCCGAGTGCATTTGCGCCTACAATCTCTCTGCATATTCTTACACATCTTGAGCAAAGGATACATTTATTATTGTCAATTTCGATAAAGGGATGAGAAAAATTGACATCATGGTTTTTAAATTCACCAGAATATTTTTTCTGGTCAACGTTATACTCCGTGCAGTATTTTTTTAAATCGCAGATAAAATTAGCGGCACATCCGCATTCGAGGCATCTTTCCGTTTCTCCCGCTGCCTGCTTATCATCATATCCGAGCTCTACTTCGTTAAAATTTTTCCTCTCTTTCGGGTCGAGTGTCGGCATTTCTTCTCTCTCCTGTTCTCTAAATCTGCCTACATAGTCTTCCGATACTTGTTTTTTGAAGTTATCTTTTCTGCTGATAAACTCAAACTTCTCACCTGTAACCGGTAAACCCATAACAAACTGGTGGCAGCTTCCTGCAGCTTTCCTGCCCTGGGCTATTGCTTCTATTAAAGTAGCAGGTCCGGTAACGCTGTCACCCGCTGCAAAAATGGATTTGATTGAAGTTTGTAAAGTTATCTTATTTGCTTCGATATCACCCCATTTGTTTAAAATCAGTTTTTCGTCCGAGTTATTATTGATATTGTCAATAAAATTTACATTTGTCTTTTGACCGATTGCCGCAAGTATATAATCGAGTTCAATTTCAAACTCTGAATTATCGACTTTTACGGGTCTCCTTCTTCCTGAAGCATCCGGTTCACCGAGCTGCATTTTAAAGCACGTAAGGGATTTCAGGCATCCTTTTTCATCGACATTTACTTTTCCCGGAGCGGTTAAAAACATATATTCCACGCCTTCAAGTCTGGATTCGTGAATTTCAATCGGATTTGCAGGCATTTCTTTTTCAGTTCTTCTGTATATTATATAAGTTTTTTCAGCACCGCATCTTGCAGCAGTCCGGCAGCAGTCCATTGCTGTATTTCCGCCTCCAATAACAGCAACTTTCTTTCCTGTAAAATCATAATGCTGTCCGGTAATCTCCATATTCCTCAAAAAATCTATCCCCGATAACACATTCCCGGCATTGTCATTTTCACATCCTATTCTTGAACCTGACTGTGAACCGATGGAAAGAATTAATGCATCATATTTACTTTTCAAATCTTGATAACTTAAATTCTCACCGAGTTTTTTTTCATAATAAATTTTAACTCCAAAGTCGGTAATACATTTTACTTCACGGTCAATAACATCATTCGGTAGTCTGTATGGAGGGATACCGTATCTCAACATACCTCCGGGGTGTTTTTGAGCTTCATAAACATCAATATTATGTCCTTCGAGAGCAAGATAATAAGCAGCCGTAAGTCCTCCGGGACCTGCTCCGATAATGGAGATATTTTTACCCGTGTTCAATTTCGCTGAAAGTATAAAAATATTACCTGATTCGAATTCTTTATCCGTTGCATATCTCTTTAAATAATCTATACCAACACCTACACCTTCAAGTAAATTTCTGCGGCAAGCTAACTCGCACGGCCTTACGCATACTCTTCCGCAAATAGCCGGGAAAGGGTTTGTCTGTTTTATCAATCCGACCGCTTCTTTATATTTACCTTTATCGATTAATGCAATATATCCCTGTACATCCACACCTGCAGGACAGGTCAATTTGCAGGGTGCTATGCAATCCGCATAATGATTACTAACAAGCAGTTCCAGTGCAGACTTTCGTGAACTCCTTATTTTTTCGTTATCCGTTGTTACTTTCATACCTTCCACTATTTTTGTGGAACAGGCAGGCTGCAGACCTCTCATTCCTTCAACTTCCACAACACATAAGAAACATGAGGAATACGGTTCCAGTCTTTCGTCGTTGCATAGTGTAGGAATTTCAATTCCGTATCTTTTTGCCAGTTGAAGAATAGATTCTCCTTTAAATCCTGAAACAACTTTTCCGTTTAAAACTATATTAAGTTTATCCATTGTAATTTTTTCAGTTACCATCATATATTTTAAAAAACTTTTATAGCGTTGAATTTACATCTTGTGAAGCATTCACCGCATTTAATACATAATTCCTGTTTAATAAAATGTACCTGTTTCTTTTCTCCTTCGATTGCATTTGAAGGACAATTCTTTTTACATACCATACATCCGGTACAGTTTTCAGGAATAACTTCGTATGTTAATAATTTCTTGCAATTGAGAGCAGGGCATTTTTTATCCCTGATGTGAGCTTCATATTCATCTCTAAAATATTTTATTGTTGTAAGCACAGGATTTGGCGCTGTTTGACCAAGCCCGCAAAGAGAACCGTCTTTAATTTTAACAGCAAGTTCCTCAAGCTTTTCAATATCCCCTTCTTTACCTTCGCCGTTTGTAATCCTGGTCAGGATTTCCAACATTCGCTTAGTACCCAATCTGCAAAAAGTACATTTCCCGCAGGATTCTTTACAAGTAAAATCCAGGAAAAATCTTGCAATATCAACCATGCAGGTAGTCTCATCCATCACCACCATTCCCCCCGAGCCCATAATTGCACCTGTAGCAGTTACCGAATCGTAATCCACAAGTGTATCCGACAGATATTCCGGTATACAGCCTCCGGACGGACCGCCGAGTTGAACAGCTTTAAATTTCTTATCACCGGTAATGCCGCCGCCGAGTTTATAGACTATCTCTCTAATCGAGACTCCCATAGGAACCTCAACGAGTCCGCCGTATTTTATCTTACCCGTCAGAGCAAATACTTTTGTTCCTTTACTTTTTTCAGTTCCGTATTTTGCAAATGCCTGTGCACCTTTAATAATAATCCACGGGACATTTGCATATGTTTCGACATTATTTATATTTGTCGGCTGCTTCCACAATCCCGACACAGCCGGGAATGGAGGTCTTTTCCTCGGCATACCGCGTTCGCCTTCAACCGATGCGATCAGAGCAGTTTCCTCTCCGCATACAAAGGCACCCGCTCCTTCTTTTACATATATATCTAAATCAAAACCTTCAATTCCTAAAATATCTTTCCCGAGATAACCTTTATCTCTTGCCTGTTTCAGCGCTATATTAAGCCGCTTAACAGCAAGAGGGTATTCAGCCCTGCAGTATATTACACCTTCTGTCGCACCTATAGCATATGCACCTATAATCATTCCTTCAAGAACCGAATGCGGGTCGCCTTCGAGTATTGACCTGTCCATAAAAGCACCCGGGTCGCCTTCATCTGCATTGCAAATAATATATTTAATTTTTGATGTGCTGTTATTAGCAAATTTCCACTTAAGTCCTGTCGGAAATCCTCCTCCCCCGCGTCCCCGCAAGCCGGAGTCAAGTACAGTCTTTATGACGTCTTGCACGCTGATTTTTTCTTCGGCAATTTTTTTAATTGCTTTATATCCGTTTCTTGCTTCATAATCTTCAATTGACTCCGGGTCGATAAATCCGCAATTTCGCAATGCGATTTTTACTTGCCCTTCGAAGTAGTTTTTAAAAGGAGATTCGAACGTATCTGACTGAACAATGTACTCTTTCACAGGAGACAAATTCACAATATGTTTCTCGACTATTTCATCTACCTTTTTTATATCCACTTCTCCGTACATATATGAACCGGATTCGTCAATAATTTCCACCAGCGGCTCTTTAAAACACATCCCGATACAGCTTGTTTTTTTAAGTTCGAAATCGAGTTTATCTGCCTCCCGAATCCGAAAAAGTTCATCATAAACTTTTCCTGCTCCTGCTGCAAGTCCGCAGCTCCCGAGACCGACTATAACTTTTGTATTCGACATTTAATTTTACATTTATTTTTCCAGTTGACTTTAGTTCTGTAATTTCTATATATTTTTAATTCTTAATTTCCTGCCTTCTTGCCTGCCTTTAGTACTTTAGTCAGGTTAATTGTACTTAAAGTATTCTTAGTTAAATTTTCATCAGCCGAAAGATTTTCTTTTCTTCTGATTTCTTTAACGACATCAACTGCCTTTTTCCCTGTAAGTTTTCCGAATGTGTCATCACCTATCATCATAACCGGAGCAAGTGAACAGCATCCGAGGCATGCAACGCTTTCAAGCGTAAAAATCCCGTCAACAGTTGTATCTCCGTCCTTCACTTCGAGAAATGTTTTCAAATCATCGCTGATTTTATCAGCATTCTGCACATGACAGGCTGTACCGTGACAAACTCTAATTATATATTTTCCGACAGGTTTCAATTTAAACTGAGCATAAAATGTTACAACTCCGTACATATCAGTCATTTTAAGTCCCAGTTCATCGGAAATATATTTTAAAGCATCTGGAGGGATGTAGCCGAAAATATCCTGTGTACCCTGCAGTAAAGGAATTAAATTTCCTTTTTTATGACTCAACCTTTTTATGAGCGGGTCAAGAAGTTTCAGGTCAATTTTCTGTTCGGTTATCAGTTCCTTAACCTCAGGTTGTTTTTCTATTCTTTCTATTCTCATTACTGATAATTTTATTATTTTCCGTTAAGTAATACAGGTTTTTTATAAGCGAATCAGAGAGTACTTTTTTTAAAAATTTATCATTACTCAAATTATCTGTGATACTATGAAATTAAAGATAAGGAAAAAACTTTAATATTACCATTCAAGGCTGTCATCGAGTTTAATTTCGTTTATATCATCTTCACTGAGGCCATGCCATCGACAGCCTTTTTTAGAGCAAATATAAAAATCAATAAGTTTACTTCTTGCGCTGATATGAATTCGTGCAGTCTGAGAACCGCAGAGTTCACATTTTTTATCTTTCAGCACCAAACTCTCGTCACAATGAAAACATCTCAGGTCGCCCACCGGCTTGCCTTCAGCAAGAAATACTGTTGATTTAGAAGAAAATACATTAAGAAAAGGACTCAGTTCTATATATCCAACCCCTTTTTCATTAACTATCTTTAATTTCAGTATATCATTTTCTATTAATGCTCTTCGGCAGAAAGGACAGTAAGCCTGCAGAAAAGTCCCTGTTTCGAGAATTTCTTTTTCTTCTTTTGTTTCATCAGTAACGGATTCAAACGGTTGTTTTGATTTCTCGATATGTTCGTGATGTGTGTGAAAACCATAAACCTGATATAGTTTATTCAGAGCATTAGACAAATCATCAAATACGACATTATGGTTTTTACATCCTGTTCTTGAACAAATATTGATTTTTCCGCCCATATCAAGATAGCACATCACCATTGGAGCTTTACATATATTACATTCCGCATTAGTATTTAATATTACATCACAATGGGGACAAAATATCTCAGCAAGTTCATTTTTCGGAGTATCAATATCGCAAATATAATTATAACTTCCGTATATCGAACTAAGGCAGATTGTACCATCTTTATTTGCAATTTTAATTCTCAATTTAATGGAGGGTTCATTATCGACAGGATATTGATTGTCCATTAATGACTTTCCGCAGTGTGGACAACTTAAGCTGAGTGACACAAAGTTATACATAATAAAATATTTATATAAATAGTATTAAAAAATTTTCCTTTCCTGAAAGGTTCAACGAACCCGGAAGGAAAGTGATAAAAAATCCCTTAAATTAAGAGGATTTTAATATCAAAATTAAAAAAAAAATCGAAAATATAAATGCATTTAACATTCACAAAGGAACTAATCTCATACACCTGTTTAACATATGTGAAAACAATAACTATAAAATCAGTTTCGCTTTCTATTTAACTAAATTTGTAAAAATTTCGGTAAGTCCTTTTGTAATAAACTGAACCGAGATTGCAATTGTCAGCAGACCCATAATTTTTGTCATAACATTCATCCCGATTTGTCCAAGTAATTTAATAATCCTCACAGATAATCTCAAAGTTACATAAACAGCCAGACAGCAAATCAAAATTGACACAAACAGTGTTATTACATTTTCTAAATTACCGACACCTTCAGAAAAAAGGATCACAGTACAAATTGCTCCCGGTCCTGCAGTCAGGGGAAGAGCAAGCGGAATTATTGCAATTGAAATAATTTCCGAAAAGTCTTTTTTAGCAACAAAACTCTTCTTCCCGGGACTGCTGTGAATCATCGATAAACCTGCCAGAAAAAGCATAACACCGCCTGCAATTCTGAATGACGAAATTTCTATCCCGAAAGTCTGAAGTATAAGAGTCCCGGTTAACATTGCAATCGTCAATATAATAAAAGACGAAAATGAAGTAATATAAGCAATTCTATTTCGTTGTGGTGCATCGAGTTCCTCCGTATAGTCCAGAAAATACGGAATTTTACTAATTGGATTTACTATTGCTAAAAGGGCAACGAGAACATCATCAAAATTTTGAATGTCCATATTGAAATTTTTTTATATAATTAATTATATATCTTAAAAATTATAAAAAATTAAATTACTTATTACGGGATATCAAAGATACTTAAGAATCTGAACGTTTCTTGTAATTTTTCAACACCGCTTTCAACTCTTTAACCATCATATCTTTTAACTCATCGGGAGAAATTATTTTGCAGTATCTTCCGTATGATAATATCCAGTGGAAAACCTCTTCAAGGTTACTCACGGTCATCTTCACAGTTATGCTTCCGTCAGAATTCCTGGTCATTTTTTGTGTCGGGTGCCAGTTTTTTTCTCTTATATACACTGCTGCTTCCGGTAAAAATTTCAGAATTACGTTATACACATCGGATTCTTCAAACATCCCATAGCCGGTTTTAAAAAATTCATCGACATCGAAATCACCCGCAATTTTAAAGTATTTATTAATAATTTTCATGTTAAAAATACGCTCGAGTGCATAAACATTTACAAGTTTATCTTTTTGCGAATAACCTATGAGATACCAGTCACCCCGGAAATTCCTGACATGATATGGATTAACTATGCAGTCAGTGAATTTTTTAGAAACTCCCGACTGATATCTGATTTTAACCGGTTTCTGAAACTTCAATGCTTCCAAAAGGAGTTTGAAATTTTCCTCATTAATATCCTTAATTACAGAAGGTGAGAAATGTAAAATGTCATTTAAATCGTTTAATCTGACGGATACTTTGTCGTTATAAATACACGACAGTTTATCATAAAGTTTTTCGAAGTATTTTTTATAAGGACTGAACTTATGCTGTTCGAGGATTTTTTCAATTACGGCAAGAGATATAAAATCGTTTTCGTCAATAGTAACTTTATTCAGGCTGAAATTATTATCCGAATAATAAAAACCTTTTTTTTTGAAATTAAAAGCCACCGGTGCATTATATTCCGTTTTCATAAAATCGATATCTCTCTGTACCGTCTTTTCCGAGACATTCAGCAAATCTGCAATTTTTTTCTTATTCGGAAAACAACCTTTTGATATCTCATTATCTACTATTGACAACCTCTTAAGCAGCGTTTTGTTGATAATCGCTTTTTTGTATTTCATAAAAAATAAATTTATTACAAGTTCATATATTTAAGAATATTTCACAAGGACAAAATATGTCCCAAAGGTCGTCCTTGACTAAGATTCTGCAACATGTAATAACATAGTTGTACGGTTATTTTTTACTTAATTTATTTATTTTTAATATTTATATTGTAAAAAAATATTAAAAACAATGGAACTACAAAGAATAAAAAAAATCCTGATGATTGAAGACGAAGCAATAAGCGCTAAATTAACAGGATTTATGCTGAGTCACAAAGGATATAAATTAATCGGGGTCACGGAAGATGAAGATGAAGCAATCAGAATTACAAAAGAACAGGAACCCGATTTGATTCTTGCCGATATTCATTTATCTAAAGGCAAAGAAAGTATTCCGATTATAGAAAAGATCAGATATTTCTCGACAGTACCGGTTGTATATTACTCCGGAGATGACAATAAGGAAACAGTAAAAAAGGCATCGCGTACTTCGAATTCATTTTATGTTCATAAATCGATGGACAGTTCCAATCTGATGAAAACTATTAAAAAAATTTTGAAATAAAATTTGAATCTCAGTTTTACTCGATTGGAATATTTCAAAAGAGGGTGTATTATACTCTTAAAGACCTGATGTTCATAATTAACAATAATAATTAACAATCAAATACTTGAAAAATATTTTATGAATCAATTTATTATCAAATCAGCGTTAAAAAATTTTAACAGTAAACAAAATTACAAAATATATACAGCCATTTTTCTGTTTATATTTCTGATAAACTGGCAGTCGTTTTCACAGATAGATGATCCCGATTATTCACAATTGCCTTCAGTAGTGAAGCAACCGGAAAACTATATAATATCACCGAAAGGAACTATGAGTATAGTCGAAACAACAGGCGGCTATGATAATTTTTATCTGGGAGTCGATTTCGGCGAACCTTATATAGTTTCAAATCCGCGTGACCCGTTAAATGCAGTATGCGCTTTTAATATAAATAATTTATACTATACTTTAAACGGTATTGACTGGACAAAAAATATTCCATCATTCACAGGATACAACGTTGTCGGTGACCCAGTATTAACTTACGACAGTCTCGGGAATGTGTATTACGGGACATTATATCAAAACGGAAACATATACGGAATTGCCGTAGTAAAATCAACAAATAAAGGAATCAGCTGGCTTCCGCCTGTAAGTGTTTACTCAACTACGGTAGGACTTGCCGATAAAGAGTGGATTTCATCAGACCAGACAGCCGGACCTTACAGTAATTACTTATATATGGGCTGGCGTCAGTTCGGTTCATCGGGTATGAGATTCTGCCGGAGTACAGACGGTGGACAAACCTGGTCTGCTGCAACCACATTAACCGGAGACCAGGGGGCGTACATATCGGTCGGACCGGGAGAATCCTTACAGGGCGGTTCGGTATATTTTGCCGCAGCGTATTCCGGATACATAATAGTATATCGTTCAACAAACGGCGGACAGACATTCGGTGCATATACACTTGCAACACCTTATATAGTCGGTCCCGGTACAATTTGCAACGGCAGATACACAGTAAAAAACTGCATCCGTACGGATTACTTTCCGCGAATGGCAGCGGATAACAGTTACGGAACATACAGAGGCAATGTATATGTGGTTTATGCCGCTAACCCGAATGCAGGAGCCGACAAAGCAGACATCTTTATGGTAAAATCCACAAATTACGGTCAAACCTGGTCAACACCTTTGAGAGTCAATGATGATTTAACAACGACAGACCAATGGATGCCTGCCGTATCGGTAGATTTAAACGGTAGAATTATAGTTACATGGTATGATTCAAGAGTGGACACAACAGGAAATCTGATGACACAAATATTCAGTGCAGTATCAACAAACGGAGGCAGTTCATTTCTGCCAAATCAACCTGTTACAACAGTAAGTTTCAATCCAAACAACATGGCAGTCGGTCAGGGCAGCGGTCAGGCATATTACATAGGAGATTACATTGGTAACAATCCGACCAGAAAAACTGCATGGCACTGCTGGATGGATGCCAGAAAGAATAATCTGGGAAGTTATTCCGGATATTATCCGGATTTTGCGATGACGATTTCAGAAGATAATCTCTCTCTTCCAAACAACGACAGTGCAATCATAAGAATTAAAATTCCGTCCGTCAAAGGACCTTTTAACGACAGAGTAAAATTCACTGCGGTACTCGATTCAGCTCCCCCTTCAGGAAATATCAATTTTAACTTTATCGGAAAAGATTCGCTGACGGGTTATCCGGATTCGCTGAACTTCAAAATAACAACTCCTGCGTCTGCGGTTACGGGAGTTTATAAAATTGCTGTATACGGTGCAGGTTCAGACGGAACACCGGTACACAGAAGATATTTGTACGTACTCGTAAATATGTCAAGTGTTTCCATAGGAACAAACCGCGAGGGAATTGTTACTTATAAAGTTGACGGAATTGAATACACAACAAGAAAAGTATTTATAGTTCCGACAGGAACGGTAATGAATATACAGGCGGTAAGCCCGAAAGTACAGGGCGGTAATCAGTATGTGTTTTTAAACTGGTCAGATTTCGGAGATACAACACACAATATATCGGTAAACGGTACTATGAACCTGACGGCATATTATAAAGTCCAGTTTAAATTAATCATAAATTCAACTGTAGGAAATACTTTCGGGGGAAACATATTTTATGATTCTGCAGCAACCGGAACATTCGGAGTATTATCAAGATTGTTTAATTATAACGGAACGTTGTACCAATTCCGCGGATGGACAGGAAACGGAACAGGTTCATACACATCACCGGACAGTACAGGAAACGATTCCACTGTCACAATTACTCTTTATAATGCAATAGTAGAAACCGCAAGATGGACAACATACGTCGGAATAAGCAAGCAGGGAACAGAAATACCAACAGAATACAAACTCGAACAAAACTACCCGAATCCTTTCAATCCGGAAACAAATATAAAGTTTGCAATTACCGAATCCGGTTTTGTAGAATTGAAAATTTACGATATACTGGGTAGAACTGTAAAAAATTTAATAACCGAAAAAATTTCAGCAGGGTTTTATATTATATCGTTCAATGCTGAATCGCTGCCCTCGGGAACATATTTTTATACCTTAAAGACAGAAAAATTTTCCGACATAAAGAAAATGATTCTCATCAGATAGGAAAAAAACAAATAAAAACTTTTTACTACAGGGAATTTCAGATATTATATTATTTTTATCTTATCCTTTTCCTTATAGACCTTATAAAATATCTTCATTGTCTTCTTCTTGTCGCCCTCTTCCGTAAAAAGAATATAATAATCGTGTTTTGTTACTGTTTCGATAATAATCACACCTTCCTTTTCCCTCAGAAAGACAACAATATCCCTGAACGGAATTTCCCTGATACCTCCAATACCTTTTACGATTAATCTTTTATTAGTTAAATAAATTTTACCTCTTATTTCCGGTGAATGCTCTTCGACCGGACCAATTATCTTATGAGTATATAAATTTACCGGTCCGATATAGAAGCATTTTTCCCCGCTTTCAAGTACATCTTCATCCGGTTCAACTGCTTTTATTATACCGTGTTCTATATTATAGTTTTCATTATAATTTTTCAGAACATCGAACCTGGAAAAAGATTCAGAAGATACGTTGAAATTCACTGCCATACTCAAAAATTCTGCAAAATCATCGTCAGATATCATTTCATCCTGTGCCTTTTCTATAAGCGAGTTTCCAAACTGTTCGAGTTTTTCCTTTGCTTTTAAAAGAAAAATTGCTTTCGCTTCATCACTCGTGATTTTCAAATCCCCTACCGAATGGATAAGATATTTTTTTTCTTCATCCGAAAGAAAACCGTCTTGAAGAAAATCATCTACCATTCCGCTGAATTTATCTTTTCCTTTTTGCTCTATCAACGCCTTGGTTTCACTTAAATCCAATGAAAAATATTCCTTGATCTCGTTTAACTTGTCAAGCTCTTCCTTCGTCAATATATTATCCTCAAGAAACTTATCAAGTATTTCTTTGTATAAACCAAGCCCTATTTTCTTATCGGATTTTATTCTTCTGTTCCTCTCCTTTAACTCAATATCTATTATATCCCTCAGATTTTTTACTTCCGAATAAAAATGCTCCGTGTTTTGTATTACATATTCCTTGAGCTTGTTTTCATAAACCTCAAACACAGCCGATGTAATCACACTCATATCCGGTATCGGACCGAATTTTTCACTGAATTTTTTTAAGTCATTTAATTTCAATTTGCTTATATCGTGCTCGGTCATAAACTTTTTGTAATCTTCCTTATACGCTTTCTTCGACTTATTTCGGTCAATCCACCAAAATATAAATATTAAAGCAATTATTGCCATAATTACCAGAATAATTATCAGTTCAACTCCAATAGATATATCGATAGCAAACAATGGCAAGCGTCTTATTTCCGAAAACATAAATATACCCTCCGTAATTTGTTGTCTGAATTATTTTATTTAAAAAACAGAATAAAAATATTTTCCTGACCATTCACATATAATGTATTAAGTGTCATTATAAGTTTTTCAGACCGTTTCCAATACACAAAGAACGCACCGTTATAATATAAAAGTTATAAATATTATAATGATATATCAAGTGATTTATTAAAACATTCGATGCTGCAGGTTGACTCATAAAAAAGATAACTATCAGACAGGTATAAATTAATCGTTGACTCATAAAAAAAGTAACCGTAAATATACATATAAAAACATAATAAAAACGGAGAATTTTATGAGTTCAAAATCAAAATTGTGAAAAGAATAATGATAATATACATTTTATTATGAGGCAACCGGTCGAAACATTCTCTAAAATTTTACTGATTTGAATAATTGAATTAATTATATTATATTTAATAAAACGGTGTAAGATGAAATCGTTCCACTTAATACTATTTATTATAATTACCTGCAAATCTGCTATCTTATGCGAGTTAAAACCTCCCGAAGATATTAAGATAAGTTACATTGGTTGTGAAACTGACATGCTTCATATTTCCTGGAGACTGCCGGATAATTTCAGTAAAGAAAATCAATCAATTCTGATATTTGCAAAACAAGGGTCAAAAATTATCACAGGAAAACCTTCCGCAAATACTTTTTCATATTTATCTGCAAATTCCTTCGGGAAAGGTTCTATATATGAGAACGATTCTAATGCTCTTTGTATTTATAACGACTTCGGAGAAGAATTTACAGTTACAGGATTAAAAGAATTTTCCACTTATTATTTCACTTTTTTCTGCGTTATTAATAATTCGGAAATATATTCTCCACCTGCTGAATACTTCATAATTACACTGAAGCCCGAACCCGAAATTTTTATTAAATCATTTTTTACTGCCGTTAAAACCTCAACATCTATTACTCTCGTATGGACTGAAGAAGTGGGCGATATAAAACCTGACGGATACTTAATCAAATCAAGTGTGGTTGGATTTGAATTTATTTCAATACCTGTTGACGGAATTCCGGAAAATGATGATATCTATACGGTTAATGTATCAGCAAGTTCTAATTCCTGCACTTTTGAAGGACTAATGCCTAAAACAATGTATTACTTCAAAATATTTCCTTATACAAACAGCGGAGAATCCATCAATTATAAAATTCAGGGCAGAAGAGGAAGTTATATAAATGAATTTATATATCAGACACAGTGAATATTACCGGGCTTTAACTGATTTACTTCATTCGTTTCATTAAGGTAATAATAACTTAATCAAAAATATCTATTAGTAAACTGCAATTCAACAAATTTTCGGTTTGTCCTGCACTGATATAATTATAAGGCGCTGAATCTTTATCATATATTTACTATCCGTAATAAGCTCACTATTACTTCAGAATTTTAATATCCCTGAAGCAACCTTTTGATTTACGGTTTTATATATTTTACATAAAAAACAACTATTTAAAAAATATCGCAATATTTAATAAATTATTTACTTGTAATAAAAAATTAATGTTATTACATTTCGTACAAGAATAATATGAAAATCAAATGAGCGGTATATTAATAATCGCACAGGTGTTAGTCAAAGATAAAAAATAATTTAATATAAATTCTGTATAATGAAAAAGATAATAAATATTTCAGGAATTATCATCTTTCTTTCTATATTTATAAATTGTTTATTTACTGCCAATAAATGCAACGGACAATGGATTCAAGTGTCAGGCGGGATGGGAAATATCACAATATATTCAATTGCGATAAGCGGAAACAATATCTTCGCCGGTACTTACGATTTCGGAGTGAGGCTTACAACAAATAACGGAATTAACTGGACTCAGACATCCCTTAACACAGGTTATGTTACAGCCCTGTCAATCTGCGGAAATAACACACTTGCCGGAACAATTGCAAATGGAGTATATCTGTCATCGAACAACGGAACAAACTGGATACTGACTTCACTCAATAATAAAATAATTCGTGCATTTGCTTTATCCGAAGGATATGTTTTTGCAGGAGCAAACGACGGCGTCCATTTCTCGCCGGACAGCGGCTACTACTGGATCAGAACTTCTCTCAACGTTCCGGATGTCTATTCCCTTGCAGTAAAAGACAATAAAATCTTCGCAGGTACATATCAACACGGAATTCATTTTTCGACTAACTACGGAGCCAACTGGATTCAGACTGAAATTAACAATAAATACGTAAGGTCAATTGCAGTCTGCGGAAACAATATCTTTGCGGGACTATATTATCACGGAGTATATTTATCTACAAACGACGGAATAAACTGGATACAAACTTCCCTTAACGACAAATCCGTTTTATCTCTCACAGTCAAAGACAGCAATATATTTGCAGGTACGATACAAAACGGTGTTTACCTCTCAACGGACAACGGTCAGACCTGGATACAAAAAAATCAGGGCTTCGGAAATATGTCTGTGAGTACATTAATCACGACAAATACTTATATTTTCGCAGGAACATGGGATTACTCAGTCTGGCGGAGGAATTTAGACGAAATAATTTCCGGCATCACAAAAAAACCGGGATACATACCGCTGTCATACTCCCTCGAACAAAACTTTCCTAATCCCTTTAACCCACGGACAACCATTGTATTCCAATGCCCGGAATCCGGAAATGTCTCCCTGAAAATTTATGACATTCTCGGAAAAGAAATAGCAGTTCTCGTAAACGAAAATCTTGCATTCGGAAAATATGAAGTAATTTTCAACGCCGGTAACCTGTCAAGTGGAATTTATTTCTACAAAATGACTGCAAAAGACTTCAATCTTACCAAGAAAATGATTTTATCTAAATAAAAATTTTCATACTGTAAAATTTTTGAATGTATAAACTAATGAAAAACTTAAAAGAAATTCTTTTTGTAATTTTTATTTTTATTATTACATACTTTTCATTAAATATTGATAATTGTCAGGCACAATGGACACAGACTGACGGACCATACGGAGGTTATATTTACTGCATTGCATATTCCGGCTCAAAAATATTCGCCGGAACTAAAGGAGGCGGGGTTTTTCTGTCAACAAATAACGGCACAAGCTGGACTGCGGTTAATAACGGACTTACAAATAAATCCGTAAAATCACTTGTATTGTCAGGAACAAATATATTCGCTGGTACAGATGGAAGAGGGGTTTTCCTATCAACAAATAATGGTGCAAACTGGGGTACTGTTAATACCGGATTAACAAATTCTTCCATTCGTGCACTTGCAGTTTCAGGAACAAATCTATTCGCCGGCACTTACGGAGGTGGAGTCTTCCTATCTACAAATAATGGCTCAAATTGGATAAATGTTAATGCAGGTCTTTTGTATCATTATGTACATTCACTTGCGGTATCAGGAACAAATATATTTGCGGGTACTAACGGCGGTGTTTTCTTATCAACAAATAACGGATCAAACTGGACAGCGGTTAATAACGGATTAACTTACCCTGTCATCCTGTCCATTGCAATTTCAGGAACAAACATCTTTGCTGGTACTGACGGAGGCGGAATATTCTTTTCTACAAATAACGGCTCAAACTGGAATGCCGTCAATAACGGATTAACAAATCATAATATTTTTGCTATTGCAATATCTGATAATAACATATTTGCGGGAACCGACGGTAACGGAATCTTCCTTTCAACGAACTATGGTACAAACTGGATAACGATTAATAATGGATTAACAAGTCAAACTGTCTTATCACTTGCAGTTTACGGAACAAATATTTTAGCTGGAACCAACGGTGGAGTGTTTCAGTCATCAAACAACGGTGCAAACTGGATTGCAATTAATTACAACCTAACTGGTCAAAATATTAGAACTCTAGCTGTTTCGGGAACGAATATATTCTCCGGAACTAACAATGGTATATTTTTATCTACAGATAACGGTTCAAACTGGATAGAAACCAATACCGGCTTAACAAATTTAAATATATTCTCTATTGTCGTTTCGGGTACTAACATATTCACAGGAACTTATGGCAGCGGTGTGTTTTTATCGACAAATAACGGAATGAACTGGACCCCTGTAAATAACGGATTAATGAATCAATATATTCTATCACTTTCGGTCTCAGGGACAAACCTGTACGCTGGCACTTTCGGTGGTGTGTATTTATCTACAAATAACGGTACAAGCTGGACAGAGGTTAATAACGGATTGACAAACCCTAATGTTACTTCACTTGCAGTTTCAGGAATAAATATCTTCGCCGGAACTTTCGGAGGTGGAGTCTTTCTGTCAACAAATAACGGCACAAACTGGACGGCGGTTAATAACGGATTGACAAATTTATTCATTTATTCACTTGCAGTCTCGGGAACAAATATATTCGCCGGAATCTTTGGGTTTGGAGTGTTTCTAACAACGAATAACGGAACAGAATGGAATCAAACCTCTTTGAATAACTTGAGTGTTTTTGGTTTAACTGTAAACTCAAATAATATTTTTGCGGGAACAGTAAACGGAGTTTATTTGTCTACAAATAACGGGGTTTACTGGATTATAAAAAATCAGGGCTTCACAATAGTACCGGAAGTCAATACATTATCAGTAGCAAATAATTATATTTTTGCCGGGACTTCAGGTCATTCTGTCTGGAGACGTTCACTTTCGGATATCATCGGAATACAGAAAATATCAGAGAACGTTCCCGAATTTTATTCTTTGGAACAGAATTATCCTAATCCTTTTAATTCAATGACAAATGTTAAATTTCAAATGTTAAATGGAGGAAAGGCAAAAATAACTGTATATGACGTTCTGGGAAAGGAAGCAGCTACTCTCGTAAACGAAAAACTTGCACCCGGAACATATGAGGTCACATGGAACGCTGCGGAATTTCCAAGCGGCGTGTATTTCTACCGCTTTATATCAGGTAACTCTACTTTTATAAAACGTATGATCCTCTTGAAATAATAAATTAATTTTTTATTATTTTAAGATAATCTGTTTCATCTATCAGAAATAATTTATATTTTATTCTGAGACAATACTGATTATTTTTATAACTATAAATTCTTGCCGTATAATCAGCGATATCAATATATCGGTTTTAATTGAAAAGCTAAAACAAGGTGATAAAACAGCATTCAGAATTCTATTCGATTCATATTCGGAAATAGTAAAAAAAATCTGTTATAATTTCTGTAATAATAACGATGATGCTGAAGATTTATTGCAGGAAGTTTTCATACATATATTCGAGTCGATAAACAATTTTCGTGAAAATTACGGTCTGTCAACCTGGATATATAAAATATCTGTTTCAGTCAGTCTTGATTTTTTAAGAAAAAAAAAGGCAAAAAAACGATTTGCATTATTTCAAAAAATATTTTACAACGAAAAAAATGAAGTTGAAAAAATACCTGACACTGGAAAAACCGCCGAGGAAGATTATGATAATACTATAAGAGAAAAAATACTGGATTCTGAAATTGGAAAACTTTCCCGGAAACAGCAGATTGCTGTTCGTCTGTACTATATTAACGGATTAAATAATTCGGAAATTTCGAAGATTATGGGTGAAACTATTTCTGCCGTAGATTCAATTATCCACAGAGCAAAACAAAAATTGAAAAAAAATCTTTATAACTATTATATCAAAAGAAAAAACGAAAGTTTTTAAATTCAAAATACGTCTATATAATTATGTTAAACGAAAAATCAATAGAACAAGAAATCAATAAAACACTAAATGTCTTTTACAAACGGGAAGTCAATGTTTCTTACGACTCATTTGGAAAAATTTGGCAAAAACTTGAAAACAGAAAAAAAAACACGGAAAAAATTGCTTCCCGGGTTACTCCATATATCAAGTATGCTCTTTCAGTAATAATAATCCTTATTAACATTATTCTTTTTTATTCTATTTTCACTAATACAGAAGAGAATTACGAGGAATATAGATTAGAATTCAGGGAAAGAATCAAGAAAGATTTTTATCTCTCTCCTGAAAGTTACAACAGTTACAGAAAAAATAATTAAAACGAAGATATGAAAAAGGAAAACATACTTATTACAGTTTTAATAATAATAAACTTGGTATGTATAGGATTACTTTCGAAAATATATATCTTTGAAAAATCCGATAAAAATAATCAAGATAAGAACAAACTGGAAGACCCCCAAAAAATGGAGTTGTTTCTCCAGAATGAACTTGGTTACAGCAGCGAACAGGCTAAACAATTTATTTACCTCTCCCTTAAAAGTTATTCTCAAACAAACAAACTGCAGGACAGCATCTTTAAAATAAAAAAAGAAATTGTAAATAATGCTTTAGGAAAAAATACAAATGATTCAGAACTTATTGCTTGTTCACAAAAAATAGGTGCAATCCAAACAAGTATTGAACAGGAAATGTACAGGTTCTTTCTTGATCTGAAAAAAATTAGCACAGAGGAACAGCTTTATAAATTCAGAATTCTTACAATAAATGAACTTTTTAAATCAAAACATAATATAAAAGACAGCACTTACAATAAATAAATTTTTATGAAATTTTTTTTACTAATTAAATATTATCATGATGAAAACACTAAAAATATTGTCGTTTTTACTGCTTTGTTTTACCTTTTTAAATTCTTATTCTCAATATAACACCGACTGGAAATGGATACATCCATTCCCCAATGGTAATACTCTAAGATGGGTTAAAATTATTTCCCCAACTACATATTATGCAATCGGATATGCCGGTACATTTATGACATCTACAAATGCAGGAAGTTCCTGGAATGTTCTTCAAAATGCAGGAGGCTGGCAGACTTCCTATGCAGGACAAGGCAGAATTTTATACAGCGGTTGGTTTTTCAATGCCAACACAGGTTTGGTGTGCGGTTCAAGCGGGTGGATTGCCAGAACAACGAATGCCGGAATTAACTGGGATTCCATAGCCTCACCTACTTCCAACACACTCTACGGATTACAGTTTATTAATAACAATACAGGTTATATTGGCGGTTCATCAGGAACTGTCTTAAAAACAACAAATGGTGGTACAATTTGGATACAACTTACTACGGGTGTAACATCTACTATTTATAATATATATGCTGTCGATACCAATTATGTTTATGCCCCTACTACTTCCGGAAATATTTTAATATCTACAAATGGAGGTTCATCTTTTACATCCAATAATACAGGTACTTCGTTTACAGTCTATGATGCAAATTTTGTTAACGCAAGCACGGGTATGGTATGCGGAAGTTCCGGAAATTTAGTACTTACTACAAATGGAGGACTAAACTGGTCATCTGTTAACACAAGTTATACTTCCACATTTTATGAACTTTATTCTAAACAATCATTATCGTATTCGCAGCCTTATTTCGAGGGTTTTGAACATCCAACTTTATTTCCCCCTGAAGGTTGGACTAACTATAACGTTGCAGGGAACGTCGTTTGGATGAGGTCTTACTGGTTTCATACAGGTGCTCAAAGTGCAATTTGTGCTTTTCAGAATCCCGGACCGGGAGAAGACTGGCTTGTCACTCCAAAATGGAGTATCCAATCAGGAGATTCTCTGGTCTTCTGGATGAGAATGTTCTTAACTGGTACAAATCCAGATTCGCTCGTAATAAGAGTCTCAACAACAGATAGTAACATTGCAAGCTTCACGAATAGAATTCTGTATCTGGATGTTAACAGTGGTTACCCGCCTGTTCCTAATTGGGCAAGGTTTTCAGTAAGCCTGAACAGTTACGCAGGACAAAATATCTTTATTGCCTTCAAACATGGTGATGATAACGGAGAGGGGGTACTGATAGACGATGTTTCAATCGAAAGATATACTCTACAATCACCTGAATTTTATGTAATTGGAGATCCTGCAAACTTATATAAAACAACTAATCTTGGAACTAACTGGACACAAATACCTTATAATGACCCTAACCAAACCTGGACATCAACTTATTATACTGCTGATTTTAACTTATCTGATATTATTGTCGGCGGGGCTTATGGATTAATACTTAAATCCACTAACAATGGTTTAAATTGGACGTCTCTTACAAATTTTTTGAGTCCCGGTATTAAATACGGAGTTTGGGCACAAAGTTCATCGGGAAAAGTAATTGTTACCGGAGCGCCGGGTTTGAGTACTACTAATGACCAGATTATGATGTCTACAAACGGTGGAAATAATTGGTCAGTTACAGCTACTAATTCTGCTTCCACATTTTACGATATTCAAATGCTCAACAACTCTACAGGTTGGATGGCCGGTACTTATGGAGCAGTAAGAAAAACAACAAACGGCGGACTAAACTGGGATTCTGTTGTTACTCCTGTCACAAGTAATCTCAGCTTAAGAAAAGTCCGATTTTTAAATTCAACAACAGGTTGGCTCTTTTCATTTACTACGAACCCAGCAGGAACTATCTGGAAAACTACAGATGGAGGTAATATCTGGAATCAACAAAGTACAGGAGCAATTGACGGAAGAACCTATGCAGCTGAAGTGGTAGATTCAAATGTGATTTATATCGGTAATTACACGCCTAAAGTTTTAAAATCTACAAACGGTGGTGATAATTGGACAGAACTTGTTAATACTCCAATGGGTTCAGGGTTCATATATGATATAAAATTCTTTAGTCCCGACACAGGTTACATAGCAGGTACTGCCGGTGCAAGACTATGCAGAACATTAAACGGAGGTGTAACATTTGACACAATACATCTGCCTTTCACTAACTCAGTCTATGCAATTAAATGGATTAATTACAACACCGGCTGGGTATTCGGTGCTAACGGTATGGCAATCCGGACATCAAATGCAGGAACATCCTGGAGTTTATATAACACAACCGGCTCTACACCATATGCTTCCTATATGTCTAATCCGGATTCCATATTTGTTGTCGGCTCAGCAGGAAATATTTTCAAGTTTACTAAACAATTAATTACAAACATAACCTGGAATTACGAGAAACCAGACAAATTTACACTCAACCAGAATTATCCCAATCCTTTTAATCCAGTAACTACTATTGAGTTTACAATTCCGAAACCCGGTTTTGTAAACCTAAAAATTTATGACATATCCGGCAAAGAAGTTATGAATGCCGTTAATGCAAACTTTAATGCCGGTAAAATACAATATCGTTTCGACGGCAGCGGACTAGCTTCGGGAGTCTATTTCTATACTTTAGTTTTTGATGGCAAACTAATGGATACAAAAAAAATGATTCTTCTTAAATAAAAATTTAAATAAATTTTTATTTATGATTAAGGTTGTCTCTCAAGGCAACCTTTTTTCATGCCTTTATATACTCTAAACTCAATAACAATTTTCTTTAACAATAAACTTGCAGAGGGAACATAAGAATTCACATGGAACGCTGCGGAATTTCAAAGCGGAGTGTATTTTTACCACCCGGAAACAAACGATTATACCGAAACTAAGAAAATTACACTTATCAAATAGTTTCTGCAAAGATACCGCCGCTACGCGGCTAAAATTAAATTAAAAAGATTTAATTACAGTTTTAAAAAAAGAGAAGAAAATATTATACAGATGCTTCGTTAAAAAATTTGACAAAGGAACCTGATGAATTATTTTAACTAAGGTAATGTGTGGACAAAAGTGCGGACACGAAAATATACAAAAAAGTAACCCCTGCTAAATCTGCTTTTAACAGGGGTTTATTTGTGGAGATAAGGAGAGTCGAACTCCTGACCTTCTGAATGCCATTCAGACGCTCTACCAGCTGAGCTATATCCCCTCTTATAAAATTTAAAAGACAAATTTAACCAATTCACCTTTTAAATTCAAACCAATTTAGGATACGAAAAGATTAAATCTTTGTTACATTATTTTAAATTGAATGTTCCTTCAAACAATTAAAAATATAGAAAAGAAAGAAACGAGAAAAAGAATACGGAAAATAAAAAAATATAGTCAACGCAAAGACGCAGAGACGCAAAGACATTTATCCTAACAAAAGTACTAAAGGTAGGCAAGAAGACAGGAAATTAAGAATTAAATAAATAGAAAAAAAGGAACTAAAGTCAGGAACACATAAGGAACGAGAAAAAGAATACGGAAAATAAAAAAATATTTTCAACGCAAAGACGCAAAGACATTTAACCTAACTAAAGTACTAAAGGCAGATAAATAGACAGGAAATTAAGAATTAAAAATATAGAAAAGAAAGGAACTAAAGTCAGGAACACATAAGAAACGAGAAAAAGAATACGGAAAATAAAAAAATATTTTCAACGCAGAGACGCAAAGATATTTATCCTAACTAAAGTACTAAAGGCAGGCAAGAAGACAGGAAATTAAGAATTAAAAATATAGAAAAGAAAGGAACTAAAGTCAGGAACACATAAGAAACGAGAAAAAGAATACGGAAAATAAAAAAATATAGTCAACGCAAAGACGCAGAGACGCAAAGACATTTATCCTAACAAAAGTACTAAAGTCAGACGGAAAGCAGGCAGGGAGAACGTGAAAAAATTTGACTTTAATATTTTTTAAAATATCAGGAATTTTATTTTTAAAGTTTATGACAAAAATTCCGGATATTAATAACGATAATTATCTTTCGGTATACGATACGACATTTATCGTATGCGACGTTGAAACAACCGGACTCTCACCTTATTTGAACAGAATTACAGAAATTGCACTGATAAAAATTAAAGAATGTCAGATTACAGATACTTTTACAACACTCATAAATCCAGAACAGCATATTCCTGCCTTCATAACTTATCTTACGGGAATTACTGATGCAGATGTATTCGATAAACCGACATTTAATGAAATCTCGGAAAAAATTATAAAATTCTTCGAACCGGAAAACGGAATTCCTCCGGTTTTTGTTGGACATAACGTTTCGTTCGACTATAAGTTTCTCAGAGAATCTTTCAGAAGACTGCCCGAACCGATTGATTTCAATTATAAAACTATCTGTACATGTAAACTCTCACGAAGATTATTCCGGCAGTTGAAAAGTAAATCTCTATCGAGCGTTTCAAATTACCTGGAAATTAATCAATCCGTAAGACACAGAGCGTATGACGATACTTACGCTACTTCACAGATATTGATAAAACTACTCGAGATACTTCAGGATAAACATGATTTCGAAATCACAAACGACATAATTAAATTTCAAAACACAAAAATATATTCGGGAACAACCGTATCCCCCGCTTTAAAACGAGTAAAAGTTAATCTTAAAGATATTCCTGCCTGTCCAGGTGTTTATTATATGAAAAGTTCGTCAGGTGAAATATTATATATCGGAAAAGCAAAAAATCTCCGTGAAAGAATTTCAACATATTTCAGACATAACTCCGAACTGCCGGAAAAAATCAGAAAATTACTGAGAAACATATATTATCTTGAATGGGAAAAAACCGCTTCGGATTTATCCGCTTTGATTCTCGAATCACATTTAATCAAAAAACACAAACCGAGATTCAATACAACTTCGAAGAGATACAGGAAACATCCTTTCATAAAAATCGATGTTCAGAACAAATACCCTAAAATTCAAAAAGCAAACGAGATAGAAAACGACGGCGCGTATTACTACGGACCTTTTTCAAGCGGGATGACTGTAAACAAACTCCTGAAGGATATTAAAGAAAAATTCTTTGTAAGAAAATGTGAAGATAAAATTTTGAAACCGTCGAAGAAAAATTCGAACTGTATGTATATGGATATAAACGAATGCAAAGCACCCTGTAATTTCAGTATCACACAGGATGATTATTACAACGAAGTAAAAAAAGTACATCAATTCCTTATAAACGAAGGAAAAGTATCAGCCGTTAAGTCCTATAAATTGGAAATGAAAAATCATTCAAAAAAAAATGAGTTCGAAAAAGCAGCGTTTTTAAGGGACAGAATAAAAGACATCGAAAAAGTATTAAGATACCAGAAAGTAATCACTTCAACGATCAACAATAAAAAAATTATCGTGAAATGCGATAACTACCGATCGAGAGAATTATTTTTCATCCATAACGGAAAACTGATGAAGACTTATACAATCAACAAAGAAGATGAATTCAGCCAGAGAAATATCATTGAAGAAATCACGGAGATTACCGATTATTTATTTTTTTCATTAAGCAAATACATAAAACACAAATACACGCAGCAGGAACTCGATGAAATAAAGGTTATATCCAACTGGCTTGCTTTAAATATGGACAGGAATTCATATCTTGAAATAGACGATACACACAGCAATAAAGATATATTGAATTTTATTATCAAATAAAAAACCCTGACTGTATAAACAGTCAGGGTAATCATCATTTCCTTAAATATTTAACAAATTACTTCTTATCGTCCATCACTTCAAAATCCGCATTTTCAACTTTTCCGTCGTCTCCGGGTTTCTGTTCGCCTGATGTACTTTGCTGAGTCTGTTCTCCGCCGGGCTGCTGACCTGAGGTTTGCTGCTGTCTGGTTTGTGAATACATTTGAGTCGACGCTTCATTCCACGCCTGATTATATGAGTCCATTGCATTTTTGATTTCGGTAATGTTAGTACCTTTAGATGCTTCTTTGAGCCGGTCGAGTGCAGATTGTATTTTCGACCTTAAATCAGGACTGAGCTTTGTTTCGAATTCTTTCAGTTGTTTTTCTCCCTGAAATACCATAGCATCCGCCTGATTTTTCACATCGATTTCTTCTCTTTTCTTTTTATCTTCCGCCTCGTGCATCTTTGCGTCGTTTTTCATTTTTTCGATTTCCTGTTCGGTCAATCCGGAACTGTGAGTTATTCTTATATCCTGAGATTTACCGGTTCCGAGGTCTTTTGCCGTAACCTGCAGTATTCCATTTGCATCTATATCGAAGGTAACTTCTATTTGCGGTACTCCTCTCGGAGCAGGAGGAATTCCATCGAGATGAAATCTGCCAAGTGTCCGGTTATCAATTGCCAAAGGTCTTTCGCCCTGCAATACGTGTATTTCAACCGAGGGCTGACTGTCTGAGGCAGTGGAGAAAATCTGCGACTTCTTAACAGGTATAGTAGTGTTTGCATCAATTAATTTTGTATTAACACCGCCGAGTGTTTCGATTCCGAGTGAAAGCGGAGTTACATCAAGAAGCAGAACATCCGAAACATCACCTGCCAACACACCGCCCTGAATAGCAGCACCGATTGCTACAACTTCATCGGGATTAACTCCTTTATGAGGTTCTTTATTAAATAAATTCTTTACTGTTTCCTGTACAATCGGAATTCTGGTTGAGCCTCCGACGAGTATAACTTCGTCAATTTCATTGACACTGAATCCGGAATCTTTTAAAGCTTTTTCACAAGGTCCGATTGTCCTGTCAATAAGGTCTTTGATAAGCGATTCGAATTTTGCTCTGGTTATTGTCTCAAGTAAAAATTTAGGTACACTGTCAACAGCCGTAATATAGGGCAGGTTGACTTCCGTCTGCATACTTGTCGATAACATCTTTTTTGCATTTTCGGCTGCTTCTCTCAATCTTTGCAATGCCATCGGGTCATTTCTCAAATCTATTCCTTCCTTTTTCTTAAATTCTTCCGCAAGATAATCAACAAGTCTATGGTCAAAATCATCGCCTCCGAGATGTCCGTCACCGTTAGTGGATTTAACTTCAAAAACACCATCGCCAAGTTCAAGAATAGAAATGTCGAATGTACCGCCGCCAAGGTCGAACACAGCTACTTTATGATTTTTCTTTTTCTTATCGAGTCCGTAAGCAAGGGCTGCAGCCGTAGGTTCGTTTATTATTCTCTTGACATCAAGCCCTGCAATTTTTCCCGCATCTTTTGTTGCTTGTCTTTGTGAATCGTTAAAATATGCAGGAACCGTAATCACCGCTTCGGTAACCGTTTGTCCAAGATAATCCTCGGCAGTCTTTTTCATCTTCTGCAACACCATAGCGGAAATTTCCGGCGGAGAATATACTCTCGGTTGACTTGTAGCCAAATCGGTAACTTCCACGCGTGCAGTATCATTTTGTCCTCTGATAACTTTATAAGGTACTTCACTCATTTCTGTTGTTACCTCATCGTAACGTCTTCCCATAAATCTTTTAATTGAAAACACTGTATTTTTCGGATTGGTCACCGCCTGTCTTTTTGCAGGTTCACCGACAATAATTTCACCGGTTTTAGTAAATGCGACAACTGACGGTGTGGTTCTCATACCCTCTGAATTCGGAATCACGACAGGGTCATTTCCTTCCATTACCGAGACACAGGAATTTGTTGTTCCAAGGTCAATACCTATAATTTTTCCCATAAGATTTTTCCTTTCTTAAAAAAATTTATTTCCGGACAGAATATGGTAATTTCTTCCGGAAAAAAAATATCTGCCGGTGCAGATTTTTCCAACCGGCTTTAAATAAAAATGTTGTATACAGATATTCATACTTAAAAGCTGCGGGAACGTACTTAGTGTACGTTCCCTGCTGCCGATAAATTATTTAACTTTAATTTCTTTAACAACCGGTTTTGCTTCTTCAACTTTCGGAAGAGTGATATTCAATACTCCGTCTTTGAACTCAGCATCAATTGCATCCTTTTTAATATCGTCACTGAGAGTAAAGGTTCTGCAAAATTCACCGTAGTAAATTTCGTTCATTATAAGATTCGTATCTTCAGATTTTGTTTGCTGTTTCTTTTGACCTGAAATGCTTAACACATTATTTTCAAGAGATATCTTAACCTCATCCTTCGTAACTCCGGGCATTTCAATATTTATATTGTAGTTATCTTTATCTTCTGTAATTCTTGTTCTCGGTGAAAAGTTTGTAGAATCAAAAAATCTGTCTTCACTGAAAAACGGGAAATTGAAAAGACTTCTGAAAGCATCATTTACATTTGCCGGTTCGCTGCCTCTTTTAAACTTTACTATTGCCATATTTATTATCCTCCTTTTATAATTAATTTAATTCTAATAAATATATTGCAATTATTGTGCCAAAATAAAAAATCAACCGAATTTAAACATTTTTGTGATATTTTGTAAAATTCAGATGAAATAGACAACAAAAAATTGCAGTATATTTCAATAAATTGAAAAATATTTCTTAAAAATGAAAATATTGGTAGAATATCTTTGTAGGAAATAAATTAAGTACTTTGAAATGATTGAAACCTTGTACCGAACTGTAATATTTTCTTAGAGGGATATTTTTTTTCATTTTCGAACTGAACATTTCCCAGTACCAGTGCTCCTTCGCCACATGCTACTACTGCTCCTTCATCCGTAATTTGTGAAATTGTACCGGGAACCCCGTAATACGGATAAGGAAAAATTTCGGTATTCCATATATAAATTTTTTTAGAATTTATATAAGTATATGCACCGGGATAGGGTTCGGATTGAGCTCTGATAAAATTATATATTTTTTTATCAGATGCTTTCCAGTCGATAAGTCCATCTGCCGGTTTTCTTTCCGAACAGTAACTTGCTTCAGCGTGATTCTGGGGTATACGTTTGGATTTTCCGTTCAGAATATCTTGATAGTTATTTTTCAGAAGTTTTTCACAGCATTTTTCGGATTTTTCAATTAAGGTCATTATTGTATCTTTACTATCAATGGAAAATTCTTCACAAGCAATTATATCGCCAGTATCTATTCCGTCATCCAAATAAAACAGCGTAACACCGGATTTTAATTCATCATTAATCAGTGCCCAGACAAGCGGGGCGAATCCCCTGTATTTAGGCAGTATTGAAGCGTGCATTCCTACAAAACCGTAAGGTACGATTGAAAGAATTTCTTTGCGAATTATCCAGTACCATCCTACTACAATACACAAATCAGGTTTTTCTTCCTCAATAATTTTTTTTAAGCCTGTATGCTTATCAAGAACATATAAAACTTTATTTTTCTTTTCCGCATATGATTTAAATTCTTCCAGTTTACTCCGCGAATCATTTATATCTTTTAATGTTACTATAACATTAGAAGAGCCCGGTTTAATATTATCGAGCAGCCTCATACAGGACAAACCGAGACTTTTACTTCCTATAAAAAGGACTTTTTCAATCATAAAATGATTATTTACTTAATTGCTTATTAATATGTACATTCAATCTTTCGACCACGACTTCCACATCCTCAATTTCAAGTTCATAATACAATGGCAGAGCAAGTGTATTACGGAAAAGATAAAGCGAGTCCGGACACTTGTCAGAGCTTTTATAAACAGGTAAAATATGTGAAGCATACATTCCTATTTGTGTCTGAATGTTATCTTCACGCAGGGAAATTATAATTTTATTTCTGTCGATTTCAGGATTCAGACCCACTGCATAAGTTTGATAAACGTGTAAATTATTTTCAGCAACAACAGGAATTTTAACAAATTCATTATTCTGAAGAAGTTCATTATATTTTCGGACGAGCATTCTTTTTTTCTCTAAAAGCCGGGGATATTTTTTCAATTGTTCGATTGCTATTGCGGCATTAATATCAGACAATTTATAGTTATAACCGGGCAAATCAAAAGTCGGAATTTTGAAATTCTGTTGTCTTTTAAATGCCGATTCCATACCAAAACACGACAGTGAGCTGAGTATATCCGCATATTCTTTATTGTCTGTAGTAACTATTCCGCCTTCGCCCGAAGTAACATTTTTCCGTGCATGAAAAGAGAACGCGGCAATATCGCTGAAATTACCTGCATTTTTTCCCTTATATTTTGCACCGAGTGAACAAGCGGCATCTTCAATAATTTTTAAATTATATCTTTCCGCTGTTGCCGTAATCCTGTCCATATCAGCGACCTGTCCGAAACAATGCACAACAATAATTGCTTTAGTTTTTTCTGTTATTTTAGATTCGATTTTATCCGGATTCATATTATAAGTATCGAGACAAACATCTACAAAAACAGGTTTAGCTCCGCAGAACATAACGGCGTGACCGGTAGCAGGAAACGTAAAATCGGAAACTAAAACCTCATCACCTTTTTTAATGCCGAGAGTAAGTAAAGCAAGGTGCAGACCTGCTGTACAATTAACAACAGGCACTGCATATTCAACATTAATATAATTTCTTACAGCCTCTGACAGTTTGATTCCTTTGGGTCCCTGTCCTGCAACCCACCCGGATTCCAGAGTTTCCCTTACAGCATTAAATTCATCATCATCGAAGAAAGGTTTTGTAAGATAAATTTTTTTCATCGTATATTATTCAATCAGGATATTACTCTAAACCGAGTAATTTATATTCTTCAATTTTAACATTAATTATTTCCTTGCATTTAGTACATGACATTTTTGCGTATTCTTTTCCAATTTCAAGTTTTTTGACTCTTCTGCCACATTTACATACAAAACCGATTAACCTGGCAGGATTTCCGACAACCAGACCATAGTCGGGTACATTTTTTTTAACAACACTTCCTGCTCCTATCATCGCATATTCGCCAATTGTTACGCCGCAGATTATAGTAGCATTTGCGCCGACTGAAGCACCTTTTTTGATTAAAGTATCCGTCACACTCCAGCTGTAATCGAATGCTCTCGGGTATAAATCATTTGTTAGTACGACATATGGACCGAGAAAAACATCATCTTCCAGGGTTACACCTTTATAAACCGAGACTCCGTTTTGTATTTTCACTCTGTTTCCAATCTTCACTTCCAGGTCTATATAAACATCTTTTCCAAGGATACAATTATTTCCAATTTTAGCCCATTCTCTGATTTGCACATTTTTCCAGACATAGGTACCCTTTCCGATTTCACATCTGTCGTCAATTTCAGCAGAATCATGAATTTTAACTCCGTTTATCAGGTTAAGTTTTCCCATTAACAAATTTTTTAATTAATAAAGTTAATAAAAATTAGCAAAATAATATAGAACATTCTTTTCCCCGCAGTAAATTAATAATATTTGGTAATTAAACATTACAGTAAACGATAGAAAATTTATTGTACACACCGAACATCTTTAAAAATTTTCATTTTTCTCTTTTTTTAGTTTATCAAAAAATTAATATAGACATCATTAAGGCAAAAATTTTCTGTACATATTTCAACAAGTTTTTTAAATGATTATAATATATCATAATAAATTATTTTATAAACGAATATAATAAAAATAGATTTATGATTTTTGTATTTTAAAAATTTTTAACATCATTCTTACTCATTACTCTTTACCCATCAAATTCTGATTTTTCTCTGTTGTCCCGTGCTACCTCTGAAAATTAACAATTAAAAATATGGAAAAAAAACACGGAGATTAAGAGACACGAAAAAACAATGTTAAACGGTAAATGTTAAATTGATTAAGTAATGAGTTATGAGTTATGAGATAACGAGATCCCGAACCAAGTTCGGGATGACAACCATAGACAATGTTAAATATTAAATTAAAAAATAATCAGATAAGAGTTACGAGTGACATTTTTTTACATTCCCAAAACTAAAAGTCAGAGCGGACTTTGGTAACAATTGAATTACTTTGTCTTCGTAAAAGTAACTTAAAGTCCGGTAGTAAAAATTAACAAATGGCACCTGATGTTATTATGAAAGTAGAAAAGATTTTGAAAAATTCTATGGGAACCTTTAAAATTGGTTTGCAATAAACGACTCTCGAAGACTTGCTCCGGATGGCTGGTATATTCCTTCAGATGAAGGGTGACATTTATTTTCTTAATGCAGTTATTTCTTTTACTGCTTCAATTGCTTTGTCAATGTGTTCTTCAGTATTAAATGCACCAATACTTAAACGGACAGTACCATGAATTTTATCAGTCCCCAAACCTATATGAACTTTCGGAGCACATTGTAAACCCGTGCGACAGGCAATGTTGTAATCCACATCAAGCATCGTGCCCACATCTCCTGCTTCAAACCCTTTAATATTAAAACTTATGATCGGATTATGATTTTCAATGTTTTCCGCACAATATATTATTACATTTTCAATATTCTGAATACCTTTTCGGAGTTTATCCCATAGCAACATTTCTTTCTTATGCAGAGACTCCATACCATTCGAAAGAATCCATTTTACACCGGCATTCAAACCTGCTACTCCAACTATATTTAGTGTTCCACATTCAAGCCGGTAAGGAAATTCTTCAAGATGGGTCAACTGAGCAGAACGCACTCCAGTACCGCCGAACCGTGTACCTCTAACAGGCACATTTTCCATAACATACGAACCACCTATACCAGTAGGACCTAAAAGACATTTATGTCCAGTAAAAACTACAACATCGATTCCCATTGCCTGCATATCGATTGGAATGGTTCCGGCACTTTGTGTGGTATCAACAATAAATATTACACCTGCGTCTTTACATATCCTGCCAATCTCAGCAATCGGCTGAATCGTACCGATTACATTCGAGCAATGATTTACAACAATCATCTTTGTATTGTTTCGTATTTCTTTCTTTATATCTTCAGGATCTATATATCCTTTTTCATCAAACGTTATGTAAGAAATATTGATGATTTTATTCATTTCCAGATGATACAAAGGTCTCAGAACAGAATTATGTTCAAGCATAGTTGTAATAACATGGTCACCCTTTTCAGCTAATCCCTGAATTATCATATTGAGGGAATCGCTTGCGTTATAACTGAAAGTCAATCTATTATTATCTCCCCCGGCATTGAAAAAATCAGTTAACAGTTTACGAGTATTCATAACAATCTCTTCAGCTTCAAGAGCAGCGTCAAATCCCGACCTTCCCGGATTGACTCCATGTTCACGGTAAAAACTATCCATAAATTTATATACAACATCTGGTTTTGGATACGCCGTAGCTGAATTATCAAGATATATTAAATTATTCATATCAGTAATTTATTTAATTATATTATTTCTTTAAATGTTATTCATTATTCAAGGACAATTGCATCCGCAACAATTTCTGCAAGAGTTTTTATTTTTACTCCAAGTTTAAACTTGTTATCAATTTGTATTAACTGGTCAACACAATTATGACATGGGGTTGCAACTATCGCAGCACCCGTTTTACGAATCTGCTCAGTTTTAATCTCCGCTATTTTCATTCTTCGTTCATTATATTCACTCATTGAAAGTTGACCTCCGCCACCGCCACAACAAAAATTGTCTATTCCATAAGGAGTCATTTCAATAAAATTGTTTGCTGCATTTCTCAGAATATACCGCTGCTGTTCAATTATACCGCCTTCCCTTACTAAATTGCAGGGGTCATGCAGCGTTATTGTTTCCTTATTTAAGTTTTTATCAAGTTTTATTCTACCCTTAGATATATATTCAACAAGAAGTTCAACAGAAGTGATTACTTCAAAAGGAAATGATTTACGGAGATAATTCGGTGCTTCCCAGCGAAAAGCTCTTGAGCCGTGCCCGCATTCTGCAAGCACACATCGTTTTGCTTTTAATTTAAGCATCTCATTGTATAACCTTTCGGCAATTACTGCTGCTTCGTTATTATCTGATGTATAATAAGCATAGTTTGTAACATCATACATAGAAGTAGACAATGTCCAGCTCTCCTTTGCAGCATAGAATATTTTTGCCATTGCGGAAATTGACAGCGGAAAAAATTTCGGTTCACGAGGATTTAATGTGTAGAGAATATTTGTATTTTGAACATTTAGCGGTATCGAAGCATGGGGGTCGTTAACTTCATCTCTCAAATCTTCTTCCAGCCAGGATAATGTATCGGTGAATTCCTCAACGGGAATTGACATATTATTTCCTGTTTGAATTGCAGCGTTCACTGTTGACTGCAAAGTAGCAGGAACAAAACCCATCTCTGAAAGTATTTCCCTTCCTGCTCTTACAACATAAGAAATATCCACACCTACGGAACAATGCATATTACATCGCCCGCATAACGTACAGGCACCGAACAACTGGTCAACCATCTCATCTATAATTTCCTCGTTTAAGTTACGCGCACCGGTAAGAAATGGAAAGTGTTTTCCTGTAAATGTACAATAACGTTGATAAAGAGAAGAAATAAGGTCTACCTTTCTTGCAGGAATAAACTTTTCATCTTTTGTTGTAAGATAATAAATACAACTCTCTGCACATAATCCGCAATGAACACAACTATTTAAATGCGTAACTAATTTGTTGTCTTTTGATTCAGAAAGAATTCTGATGGCTTTATGTTTTTGAGAATTATTATTTTTCATTTAATTTGCTTATTGCTTTTTACAGGCCAGACCCGGCGCCATCCATAGTAGAATCCAAGATGATAACGAGCAGCAAAAAAATATAAAGAGTGTTTGAGTTTACCAAGCGGCAGATACAGAAATAATAAAGCTGCACAGATAAAATAATAAGGAATAAAACTTTCTTGAAACAGGGCAATCAGTGTAAAAATCTGAAATACTGTTACTATCAAATTTGAAATGTAGTCGTCGGGATTAGAAAGAAGTCTGAGTTTTTTAGTAATTGTTCTTTTTATGAAAATTCCAATCCCGCTTATACCAGATACAATCAATACACAAATCAAAATCAGCCGTAATGCAAAGGATAATTTAATATCAAAGAAAAACAGAAAGAAGAGAACAATAGATATAAAAGTTCCGGTATGGTATAAAATTCCTGCGGTATAAGTAGGCAAATGCAAGTAAGCAGATTCCTTTTTTAAAGGATTCATTGCTCCTGTAAAAGAATAAGTCACAGCCGATTTCAGATTGCCTGTTTTACGAGAATAATCTTTAGGTAAACCCAATCTGACAAGTCTGAAAAAATGGTAACTTAGGCTTAAGAAACAAATCAGAAATGCAATCAGTGAAATTAATTGATAATAGGTCATAGAAGTTTAATTGTACTAAACGCATCCATCCGGTTTTGGCAATCCCGCAACACGACAAGCACCTCGTGCAGGACCCAGCGGAAACAGCTGATAAATCTCCCGCAGTTTAAGACCCGTATCCTTACAAATAGAGCGAATCATCGGCGCCATTCCAGTTTCCTCCCAGTTTTTACGAATAAATTTAATGATTGCCCAGTGCTTTTCGTTTAGTTCTTCGATTCCGTCATACTTTGCAAATAAAACTGCGACTTCTTCATTCCAGATGTAAGGGTCTGATAAAAATCCGTCGCCGTCTACTTCAAATTCTTTTCCATCAATTTTCATAATAAATATTGTTAAATGAAATCAATTGTTTTACAATATAATATTTTAATAATTAATTTTTAATTAAAAAAAAATGCATAGTTTATTATTCGAATTGACTCATAAAAAAGGTGAACATGAGATAATAACGCAAGGACGCTAGAACAATTAAAAATTAAAAACATTGAATAAAACACGGAGACACAAAAGGAACGGAGAAAATGATTACTGGAGATCCTGAATCGAGTTCAGGATAACAGGGGGTATTTAATATTAAATGATAAATCTCAGGTAATCTGGACAGGCAGGTTATTTATTTGATTTATAAATTAATTTCTTTAATAGTTTATATATTATATATTTATTTAATTATTGTCAGTATTAATAAAAATCTACATAAAATAAATCAATGGGAAAAATTGAAGGTAAAACGATATTAGTTATAGGAGGAGCAGGTTTTATCGGTTCGCACATAGTAGATAAGCTGCTGCTCGAGGACGTTAAACAGGTTATAATATTTGATAATTTCACACGCGGCACGCGTGAAAACATCGAAAATGCTACGAAAGACAAAAGATTCAGGATTTATGAATCAGGCGGTGATATACTACAGACCGATATTTTGAATTCAGCAATGAAAGAATCCGATATGGTTATTCATCTTGCTGCATTATGGCTTTTACAGTGTTACGAATTTCCAAAATCGGCATTTGAAACAAACATCAGAGGTACTTTTAACGTTTTAGAAGCATGCAGAGATAATAATATAGAGAGGTTAATATATTCCTCGTCGGCATCGGTTTACGGTGATGCCGTTGAATATCCGATGACAGAAAATCACCCGCTTAATAACCGTACATTTTACGGTGCTACTAAAATTGCAGGTGAAGCTATGGCAAGAGCATTTTATGACAGATACGGTGTGAATTATGCCGGTATGAGATATATGAACGTTTACGGACCGCGTCAGGATTACAAAGGTGCTTATGTTGCGGTGATAATGAAAATTCTTGACAGAATAGATAACGGTTTACCGCCGGTTGTTTTCGGTGACGGAAGCCAGGCTTATGATTTCATTTACGTCGAAGATGTTGCACTGGCAAACATTGCCGCATTAAAAGCAGATACAACGGATGAATTTTATAATGTCGGGACAGGAATACAAACTTCAATAAAAGAACTCAGCGAATTGATTTTAAAAATTACGAAATCGGATTTGCAGATTGAATACCAGCCCGAAGTTCAATCGTTTGTAAAAAACAGAATTGCATCGACAAAAAAAACGGAAAAGGACCTGAGGTTCGCGGCAAAAGTAAAATTGGAAGCGGGATTGGAAAAACTGATAGAGTGGAGAAATAATCACAAGAATAAAATACAGTGATACAGTATTAAATCCGGTTTACGACATTAACCTCCGCGTGAAAATAAAGTCTTCAACCTGCCTAATTTAATTACTTTCAAATAATTATTAACATAAATATAAATCAAAATAAGCAGCAAATAACAAATTAAATGCACCCACCGGCCGCCTATGACATAATATTTAATTATTATGCTCACAAGATAAAGCAGAGCAGCAGATAATCCCAGAACAGCAATATTTCTCCAGTTATAATCAATTTTATAAATTTTCTGTGACACGATAAAAATATGGAAGAATAGAAACAGATAAGTAAAAAGCGTTGCAAGTGCGGCACCGTTCATGCCATAAGCGGGAATCAGCAAAAAATTAAAAATAATGTTTATAATAAAACCCTCGGCATATATCAGAAGGAGTATATAAGTTTTATTCGTATAAAAAGGAGCAATATCGAGAGTCGAACATAATCCCGAAAAAAGATATGAAAGCAGTATAATCGGGACAACAGACAACCCGCTCCAGAAATTTTCATTGAGGAAGTTTATCCCGAAAAAATTAATTTTGACAGCCGGTTCGATAAAAAAAGCAAAAAACAAAAACAACAGCAATCCGGTAAAGATAAGGTATGTAAAAATGTCCGAGATAATTTTTTTATTTTCGGGATTTTTGGATAAATTCAAAAAATAAGGAGTCCATGAAAATTTAAATGAAGCAACCGCAAGTCCCATTATTGATGCAAGTTTGTAATTGCTGCTGTATATCCCAACTATTGCTTCATCAGTAAAATATTTCAGAAAGAACCTGTCTGATAAATCTATTACAAGTATAAAAAAACCTATGTAAATGAATTTATTGCCGAACGCAATATATCTCAAAGCATTTCTCAAAGAAAGTCTGAGTGAAATAAATTTCCGTGATAATATCAAACCTACTAATAAGGAAAATGATACAGAGAGCATATAACTGTAGAAAATCGCTTCCACGTTATATTTCAAAATGATAATAAAATAGAAATTAAAGAAAAGATTTACAACAAGAGATACAACGGAAATTATCAGATACAATTTAGGTTTCAGTTCTGCTCTCATAAGTAGCATCGGGAACCTGTATATTGCATCAAAAAAAAGCAGTAAACTTAAAATTTTAATGAGAAAGGCGGCTTTCGTTTTATCATCGAAATTGATCAATTCGGCAATATCATAGGATAAAAAATAAATAATCAACGAAAAAATCACCGATGTAAGCCCGACCGAAAAAAGTGTAGTTGAAAAAACAGTACTTTTTTCCTTTTCATTTCCCGCATCAATAAAAAATTTAAGGAAAGAGGTTTCCATTCCCAGAAGATAAAAAATACAGATAACAAACCAAACTGATTGAATAAGATTAAAAAGTCCGAGGTCAGCAGGAGAGAAATATCTGGTATAAAGCGGAATAAGAAAGAATGCAACCGCCCTATTTAGAAAAATACCTACACCATATACGGCAGTATGAGAGAAGAGTTCTTTAATATATGATTTTGGCATCTTAAGAGATTACTGAATAATATTATTTTCAAGATACAGTTCCGTCAAGCGTACATTAACAGATTTAAAAGAATGGTATTTTTCAACCCATTTTCGACCTTTAACAGCATATTCTTCCAGTATCGGCGGATTATCTATTATACTTATAATTTTTTCTTTTAAATCATTAATATTCGAATGTATAAACGGATTTTCAGGCAAAAACCGGAGATAATCGGGAGTGAATTCCGTAATTGTCGGAACACCCATAGAAATATTTTCGAGCGAGTTTTTCCCGTATCCCGAGCCTCCAAGCACTCCCCCGACCTGGTCTATGGCAAGGTCACATTCACTTTTAATTTTCAAAACGTCTTTTCTGTTCATCCCTTCGAGTAAAATAAACTCAAAATCTTTTTCTTCTTTTAATTCTTCGATTACCTTCAAAATTTTGTCTGTTCCTTTAAATAATCTGTTTGTTGGAGAATGAACAATCTTAATTTTGGAATTGAAAACTTGTTTCATTTTATAATTTTCCACATCAAAAGGAAGGAACAAATAATGTATGTTGCTTTTCAGTTTCAGATGATCAAATTCGATTGTCAGGTTCAAATCGGATATTTCATCAAGGTCTTTGAATATTCCCCGTGTTCTCAAATCGCTTCCGTAATAACAGCAGACAATTTTTTTACCCGATCTTTTTATTTTTTTTGCAAATCTGCAGTCCCTGAAAAAATCCATCCCGCCGTCAAAATGATAAACATCAAATCCGAGTAGGTCATATTCATTTATTGCTTTTTCGATTTTATTTTTATTGACAAAATCCCTGTAAACGAAATAAATACTCTCTGCAAAGTTGTAAGGTTTATAATACTTCAATTTATTTTCAGAATCTTTTGCTACATTACCCACATATTTATAATCACGCCATTTTTTCGCAGTACTTCCCGTCCGGAACGGAAGATTCAGACATATATCCTCATCGTATTCCATAGTATTTTTGAAAAAAGTCACAAGCCGGGAATAATAATTTTCGCTCCTGTGCATTCTCACGAAATCGATCGGCACACCGGCAAAGTTTTGAGGAGTGATATGTAAAATCTTTATTCCCTTCAATTTACACCGTTTTTATTTTTTCTTCTCTTTTCCGAATTAATTTCAATATGTTTCCCGAAAATATTTTTTCTTTTTCTGCCATAGGAAAAGGAAGAGAATCGATAACCGTAATATACATTTCAGGAAGTCCGAGATTATAATCACTGCCGAAGATAATTCTGTCCGTTCCAGCTATTTCCGCTACACGGCGGACAAAATCGAATTCTCTGATAGATTCAGTACCGAGGTATACATTATTTAGTTTTCTTTCTTTAAGAGTATTGGCGCACTCAATATTCATAACCGGTGTACTTCCGCCCAGATGTGCAATTATTATATCAAGTTCCGCATGTTTTTCCGCAACATCCAGCGGGAAAACGAAACTCGACATCTGAACCCAGCCGCCTGCATGAACTATTACCGGAATTTTATTTTGTTCTGCAATTTTGAAATATTTTTCAAATGAATAATCAGTAATTTTTTTTCTGACAAGCGAAGGGTGAACTTTAAAGAAATGGATTTTATTAAGATTATCCTCCAAAAACTTATCCAGTTCCGCATCATCAGGATTTAACCAGGCACAAAAGTAAAATTTGAAATCTTTCCGGTCATATGATTCATTAAGCAGTTTCAGATTCGGTTCCGCATCGGCAGGCATGCATACTGCCGCATCGATTCCCGAGTTTTTCATAACCTCAACCGCCTGATTAACGGTAGTTTCGTAATTCAGGAATACTTCACCCCATTTTCCAATATGTACATGTCCGTCAATAATTCTCATTGATTAATTTATTTATTTTTATATTCGGTTCACAATGATATTTCGTATGTTTTTCTCAAATAGCCGTTGGCAAGATATTTCTTTTTAAACAGAAATAATCCTTCGTTCAAACGGTTGTTAACATCCGAAGTACCAATATCATAGTATTTATAAGAATTTTTTTTCGACCATTCTATAGTCTTAAAAAGTAAATATTCACTCACACCCTGATTCATAAAGGATTCATCATTGGCGAGATAAAAATTAAGAATAACATCACTGTTAACTTCGAACAAAACACAAATTCCGGCAATGATATCTTTTATAACCGCTGAAAATAATGATATTCTGTTACCCAGATTATTCTTAAGATATTTTAATTCCTCGAGTGAATGAGTGGGTCTCGTATTTTTCTGTATTCTGTTTTTTTCAAGTACGGAATAATAATTTTCCATTATGTCATCGTTAGGAAGTTTGTCATACAATATAATTTCTATGTTTCTTTCAGATTTCCGAATTGTTCTTTTTTTGGTTTCCGAGATTTTAGCAAATTCAAAATCTTTCAAATCTATAATATTGGTAATTGTAAAAGACGACACGGTAAATCCTTCCCTTAACAAAGCATAGTCATATTCTTCATCCTGATTTTTGCGGAACAGAAACGGAGGATTTCTAAGTATACAACGTCTGAAACCGTTTATTTTCAGATATTCTTTAAATTCTTTTAGAATGCCTATATAATCAACCGAATTTAATTTTGATTTCCATAAAAATCCGCCGAAGCTTACCCCGTCGCAGGAAACATAAACTTTTTCATTATTGATGACAGATTCATTTCCGGTTACGACTGCTAGTATTTTATTGGAATCTTTTTGCCGGAATTTCAAATGATGCCATTTAATTTTTTTATTGAAATAATCGTTATAGGAAAGAAAATTTTCGTCATAAAATAAATTATACTGGTTTTTCAAAAATTCTTTCCACTGTAAATCATCTTTTATTTGAGTAGTTGTTATTTCTATCATATATTGTAACTATTTTTCGTACAGTTCATATCCGTGTGATTTAATCAACAAACGGTAATTATCAGGTATGAAATTTTTTGAGTCGGTATATTCTCCTCTGTTAATTTTATCTTTTTCCACAATAACGTTAAATCGTTTTTTTTCGTTTGATAAATAATTTCTGATGTTTTCCGTTCCGTTTTTTGTATCAAAAAAAATATAATTATAACCGCTGTTCCAATTTTCCAAACCGGCACCTTTAAAATAAAAATTAAACTGAGCATTATATCTGTAATTTGAACCGATGTAAATGATGTTAACATTTTTGTTTTGTCCGACGGTTTTTTCAATTTCATTTATCTTATAAGTGTTATCCCAAGCCGGGATTTGAACCGCATAATAAACATTAATACCTAAAAAGAAAAGTAATATAAACGTTTGGTAAACCTTACTTATATCCTTTTTTGACATATAGAATGAAATGACAACAGATAAAAATGCCAGAAATAATGCAATCATCATAAAATAAACAAACCCGACAGAAAATATTTCAATCGATTTGAGCATACTTCTGTAATCAAATGTTGCAAACCAAATTATATTAAACAAAGTAGTAAAAACTACGAGAAATTTTTCGATTCTTGAAGCTTCTTTTAATTGTTTGACATACTCTGCCGCAAGAACCGAGAATGGAGGGAGTATCATTAGAATATATGATTCCAGTTTTGTCCTGAATAACGAAATAATAATAAAACCGAAAACAAACCATATCCACAGAAAAATTTTTTTCCAATTGAGCCTGGCAAATCTGCCAATATCCCTGAATAAAGAAATAAAGACAATAACAGAAAAAGGAATTACAGATAACAGGTAGTTAAAGTAAAAAAACAAACCTGTATTTTTAACATTATATTCCACTCCTTTAAAAGCACGCTCAAAAATATGGAAAGTAAAAAAATAATCGAGAAATTCGCTGCCATGGGTGATTAACATATAGACATGCCAGGGCACGGAAATAAGCAGTCCGATGAAGAAAAACAAAAGAAAATCCCTAAATTTATAATTTATCTTTTGTCTTAAAAAAATCCATGCAATGAAAATAATCAGAGGGATGTATATTCCTACAATAATTTTCGTCATCAGGCAGAGTCCGAAAAAAACTCCGGCGATTATATTATAAACATTTTTTCTGTTTTTAAGGTAAAGCAGAAAAAAATATACCGATATAATTACAAATGCAGTATAAGGTATATCGAATTGAAATCTTTTAGAGAAAACATTAAATACTATATTTCCCGAAAAAAGCACGGCTGAAAGAATACCGGTTCGATATTCAAACAGCATTGAACCTATCCTGAAGATAAAATAAACACATAATAAAGAAAAAATCAATGGAATTATCTTTAAAACCGCAGGATAGACACCGGTTATTAAAGTTACAAAATAGCCAATCCATATAAGAAGAGGCGGGTGCGAGCTGCTGTAAAACTTTCCGACTGAATGAAGAGTCTGGTCAATAAAATCACCGTTATAATGGATTGATAAAACTCTTACGGCATATAAACCTTCGTCCCAGGGTTGGATATCGGAGGTTAAAACGGAAGGTAATTTGACAAAAAAAATAAAAGCAAGAATAACAGATATTATAATTGCCGAATTCCTGTTATTATACGGGAATTCAAACATCCTTTGTATTAAGGTTTTTCTATCCCCGATTTTTTTATAACAATTAAATTAATAGTTAAAACTGACAGAGAAAATATGATTAATACCAAATGTATTGGTTTGCGGAACGAAAGCATAGTCCAGGTTTACAGCTTTATATTTAATGCCTATTCCGGTCGTTAAAAATTTATTTTCATATCCGCTCTGGTATCCTGCTCTGAGAAAAACGAAATCTTTATATCCACCCTCTACACCAACGTTCAAATGAAATTTTCCTCCGTTTAATACTTTAAATCCTTCAATAGCACCAAGTATCGAGAAATCATCTTTAGTATATAGATATCCGGTTCCCAATCTTATTAAAGTCGGCAATTTAGTACTTTTATTTCTTAATTCATTCATTGAACCTATATTTCCAATAAGAAAAGAGAAGTTGAGATTATCTTTGGAATAGCTTGTGCCGATATCAAAACTGACACCCGACGCTTCATCTATATAAATCTTTTCATACAGCAGTTTAGAGGTTACACCCAGTGAGAGATTAGTATATATTTCATAACTTGCCGCAAGAGACACAGAAATATTTTGTGAAGTAAATTTCTCAAGAGGAGGACCCGGAATCACTCTAACCTCGATATCACTTACACTTGCTTTCATCAGACCTACTCCAATTCCAAGTTTTCCGATTTTAAATTTTGTTGCAATAAAATCAGTAGTCAAGTCCTGCACACCGATATTATGCATAAAAATCAGGTTATTATTGACTCCGAATGTTAACCTTGCCGGGTTATAAATTATTGCTGTAGCATCATCTGCAATCGGGGAAAATGCATCGCCCATTGCGATACCCCTTGCTCCTGCACCAAGTTTCAGAAAAGCCAGACCGGTGTTTGCGGCTCCGTCATTCTGTGAATTAGCAAATGATACAGTTAGTATGAGTATAATGCAAATTAATTTTAATTTCAGGTACATAAAACTATTTGAATTTAAAGATTAAACTAATATTTTGAAACGGGTCTTTTGTATACGGCTCGAGTTGAAAGACATAATCAAGACCAAGGTTTATATTTTCAGCAAAATTTCTGTGTATACCGATTCCGAGAGAGGGACGCAATTCTGCTCCGAAATCTTCCGGATTCAGACCTATTCTGTCAAGTCCTGCTCTTAACTTAATATTTTCAGTAATGTTAATTTCCCCTCCGATTTTTATATGATACTTTGTAGTTCTATTGCTCTTTTTGCCTGATTCCCTGTCTTCAAGTTTCGGGCTTATTATACTTTCAAAACCGAGAGAAACAATACCGTAATTTTTCGGAAGCAGGTATGACGCTCCCAAATCAAAAAGCACAGGAAATTTATCTTCGGTTGTGTTACCGTAACTGCTGTATATTTTCGAGGTTTCCCATCTGTATTTTGAGCCGATATCTCGAATAGCAAGCCCAATACTTAAATTATCCGTTGCTTTATAAACAGCTCCTATATCAAATCCTACGGTAGTAGATTTTATATCTTCATACAGTTTCGAATAATATAATTTCACCCCGACTCCGAGAGCAATGTTATGTTCGACCTGGAAACTCAGTCCGAGTAAAAACTGATTTTCATACGTTGAAATATAACCTGTTTGTTTTGTATCATTATCTCTTGCATCAATATCCGTAACCTGTGCATTAACCCATGCAACAGTAAGTCCTGCTGCACCGGATTTAAGGGACTGAAATTCGAATCTTTTATTAAAACTCACAAAGTTCAATTTTCTGTCAAGTGACATAAAAGTATAACCAATACCGACAATACCTTCCTGCTGAAAGCTGCTCAATGCAGGATTATAGTACCCGGAAACATCCCCGAATATATCTCCTGTTAAAGCATTTCCCATTGATAATCCTCTTGCACCGAATCCGATTCTCGAAAAACTTCCCGCATAACTTCCAATCTGGGAATAACAGATTTGTGTTATCAAAAAAATTACAACAATAAATATGAATCTTTTCAAATTCTGCTCCTTTTAAAAATTTACTGCAGCACTAAAATTTTTCCCCATTCGGGTTTATCGTTATCTATTTCAATTCTATAGAAATAAACACCGTTAGCCACCTGATATCCGTCATTATTTTTCCCGTCCCAGCTTGTATAAATTTCATCCGGAGTAATTCTGGTTGCATTTTGAATTAAAGTTCTGACCGGATTCATTCCGAAATCGAAAATTTTTATAGTAATCTTTGCAAGATTTTTACCGGTCTTATAGAAAATTCTTGTCATTTCATCATCAGGTGAAAAAGGATTTGGCGCAGCATAGGTTTTTATATCCGAACTCAGGTCTATAGGTGTAATTGCCCTGAATATTTTCCATTTTCCGGTCCATGGACTGCCCGTCTCTATTGTTCTTAACAATCCGTCAGCACTGCCGAAATAGAGCGTATCTCCGACATTATTTCCTGTATAGAACGAATTTGTTGTAAGCTTATCCTTTGTTGTTTCATCGTATATTAACGGCGGTTTAGACCAGGAAAAAGGTGTAGTAAAATAACTTCTCCACAACCCATCATTTGTTTGAGCATAAACGATTGAATCCTTCGAACTGATATTGTTCGGATAAATATTGGAAAGCGTATAACTCCAGTTCAATCCGCCGTTAGTCGTATAACTGATTGCGCTTACTTCATTTAGGTCTTCAGCTTTTCTTGTCGCAGCCCAAATAATCTGTTTTGTTCCGTATTCCTGAATATGGAAATTCACAACAAAATTTCCTGATACTCTGTTAACTCCGCTCCCCGAATTCTGGAAATTCCATTTCCTCCAGCTGACACCCCAGTCAGTCGAAACATTAATACCGTTTGCTGTTCCAACGAACAAGACCGAATCATTAACGGCTTCAACACTGAATGCTCTGTGGTTAAGATTATCTCTTGGATTTAATCCGAAAGTGTAACCTGTTCCGCCTGTGTAAATACTATCAAGAACATCAGGAGGAAGTAAAACTCTATGCCATGTCTGTCCGTAATCGGTTGATTTCCGCAATCCACCTGCAAAAGATGTTATCCAGATTATTTTCAAGCTTGTATCACATTTACACCGGGTTACTGCTATGTCATAACTCAAATTCTGCTGTGGAACTATTACTGGAAGTGCATAAAGAACATTACTGCCGTAAACAATCGAAGTATCGTTAATTCCGTCCATCGGCTGCGGATTGGAATTCCAGCTTTTGCCGTAATCTGTTGATACTTTTATTCCTGTTCCAGTCGGTACTGACTCGCCTCCAATGTCCGTTACAATTGCAGTTGCGGCAACAATTACATTATTATATACAATAAATCCTGAAACATCATCATTTCCAAAAGGAGATACCCCGAAATAATACTCGAAGTTTTTGAACCTGTCTCTTGTTCTCATTATCCCGCTTCCTGTCGCAAACCAAACGGTATCTCCGGAGTTGAATATATCGGTAATGAAATTACTAACAGGATATTTAGAAACAAACGGTGTAACCGGTGTAAATCCGTTTCTCTCCGGATAAGTGTTATAATATACTTTCTTATTTCTGAATACCTCTGTCAAAAACTTACTCAATTTATAATCCTTCCGGTTTTCGATATGCTGCGCATTAAGCGAAACAGAGAATAAAATCAATATTAATAATACAATTCTATAATTCATAATTAAGGTCTCACAAATTTTATACTGTCAATTATTTTATTGCTCAATAATCCGTTGTTATCGGATGCCTGAAATTCATATCGGTAATATCCGAATGATGAATCTGCGGTCGAAGGAAATACAGGTGCTGTATAAACAAAATTACTGTCGTAATTGGGGGAATTCATCAAAAACTGACCGATGTAACTTCCTGTTGGTCTGTAAGCATCGAAATAAACTGAATTCAAATTACATATTCCCTGAGGGTCGGCTGCAGTTAAATATAAAGTCAAATCAATCTGACCTGTAACGGGTCTGACGACACTATCGGGAATAATCAGATTTCCGATTACCGGCGGCTGATTATTTAAATTAGTTACATAAAAACTCTTCGATATAAGGTTGCTGTATAATAAATTAACCGATTGAGCAAGATATTGAATTATGTAATTACCTGTCTCTCTACATGATAAATTTCTAATCACTGCGGAGTAAATATCATAATTGCCTGCACTATCAGAAGATGTCCCTGCATAGTTCATCATAAAATCTCCCGAAAGAGTATTGTTCTGTGAAAACACTTTACAGTTTACGGATAAAATTGCATCGATACATCTGACTTTAACTGTTGTTACCAGAAAAGTATCGATACCGGACGCTTGAACAACCACAGAATCTCTTGAATTCTGAGCCCCGAACACTTCGGGAGAGTTATATGACGGGTCAATTACCGTATCATCTTTTTTCTCACAGGAAAACATAATTAACATTAATGCACATAATATGCATATCAAGGAGAAACATTTTTTCATTTTTTCTGATATCATTTTAAATATACCATTCTTTTTATTGCATTGTAACTTTCGGTTTCCAATCTGTAAAAATAAATACCGCTCGATAATCCTGAAGCATCGAATTCCGTTTCATAGACACCTGTATTCAATTTTCCGTTAATAAGAGTTGTTATTTTTTTACCAAGAATATCAAAAACAGACAGTTTGACATTTGTATTGCTGTATATTTCAAATTTGATTTTTGTGGTCGGATTAAAAGGATTCGGATAATTCTGATGTAAAATAAAGCTTCCCGGTACGACGGAAGAAACATTCATTATACCGAGCGGATGACCGCTCGATTCTTTGTATCTCTGATGAAATTCCTGATAAAATAAATTTGCTATTCTCGGACAGTGAAATATCAGGATGCTTTCGTCATTATATAAATTAGATTTAGTTGTCCACTCGTAACTGCCTGTTACCAATTTCGGATAATGATTTGAAAAATTTGCATCTTTTATGAGATATTTGTGATAGAGGAGACCCTGAGTTGAATCAATCCAAACGTCAGCCCATTGTTTCATATTCATATAAACCCCGTAACCCGATTGTGATAAATCAAAAATTCCTGCAATGGGTGATATATAATTTCTTTTTTCGAACATATAATTTTTAAGCCGCTCAGAAGTAAAGTTATAAATACAGAAATTTAAAGTTTTATTTGTTTCTTCTATAATATTTCCTATTCGTTTTTCCAAGCTGTCCGATGGAGTAAAGTATAGTTCTACCATTGTACCATGTATATCAACCAGATGCGGAACGTTATCTGTTTTAGCACTACCGAATTTTGAAATCGCAGTATCCGGATAATTCGTATGAGAACCCCACATTTCTTCAAATTCCCTTGTAAATATATGCGCAATCGTTCTTTCCTGTATCTCTAATACATTATTCTTATCCTGATGAAGAGAATTATCCGTAACATCTGCCGAACCAAGCCATAAATAGACCCTGTCACTCGAACAGTAAACCCGAGCATCGAATATCCAGAACTGGTTATGCATTGACCGTCCGTTTGCAGTGTCATAATTTCGCTTTATAAACGGTATCTGATTAATTGTAAACGAATCAAGCCAGTTCTGTCCGATACGGGAATCCGTAATAATTCTTAAGCTTACATTTCTTCTTTTTGCTTTCAGTAACGAAGCAAAAACATTGTCAATGTTAAAATCAAAAATACAGGCATCAATACCATAGTTTGCACTGTCAATTCTGTTATTAAGTTTCTCTTCAAGGTCAACATTTCCCTGTGCCTTTTCTCCGTTACTCACAGATGTATCAACCGAACCCGAAAACCAGACATTAATAACTCCCGGTGTAATACTTTTTGTAGCAAACATATTATTCGACACTATTGAAGTTCCACCTGCGCCGGTCGAAGAAACTTCGAATACATACAACTCTGATGTCATCAGGTAATTTAAAGTAACAGAATGAATTGTATCAGCAACCGGGCTGTAAACTGAGTCCGTATAAATTACAGGCTGGTAATTAGAATCGGATTTCATCCATCTGACTTTTGAATCAGCAGGTACATTAGTTTTCCAGTTTATTGTTACATCATAATGGTTAATATTGGAATATGAAATATCCGAAATAACCGGAGGGTCATATTGTGTGTTTCCGAAGATAAAAATTGTTAATGCAATAATTAAAAGAAATGAAAGAGTTATTTTCATCAATTGTATTCTTAAATTCTTATTGACCTGACTACCGCTTCGATAATCGGTTTATATTCTTCAAAAAATTCTTCTTTGACATCCGCCTCCACATATAATTTCTGCTGGTCTTTGCCCGGTTCCTGAAAACCAAAGACAAAAAAAGTATACTTTGTTTTTCCGGCTAAGGTTATCGGTTCTTTGAAAAATGTTGTCATACTGGTATCAAGCATTCTGAAACTGCTTTTAAAATCTTCTTTGTTGAATCCTTTTGCCGTATTATCGAGATAAATAAACAGAACCATTTTAGTTTCAGGTCTAACAGTATCGGCTATATAAACACCTTCAAATTCAACTTGCTGTTTGTTAATTTCTCTTGAATCGACAAGTTTCCACGATTTTGGGAAAAAGAGTCTCAGGGGAATTCCTTCTTTATCCAGATTTTCTCTTAAGGAGTCAGGAATAACACTAAGACCAAGCCCTGTCGTATCGAATCCCAGTATTTCTGCAGTAATTTTCATTAATGAATCCTGTGAGTTTGCTGTTTGATTTGTTACTTCTGTTACAGATGTGGTATCTTTTTTAGGTATATCAATCCTGGGCCTTGTAATTACATTTCTTTTAGGTATGTTTCTGGGCGTAAAATTCGAAGGGTCTTTTTTTAATTTTTCTTCAGGAGGTTTAATAGGGTCATGTACTTCTTTTTCCTGTAAATTCGATTTCAGGTCAGGAATATCCTGAATTACGATTAATCTGGTCGGTTTCTTTTCAACATTATTTTCTTCTTTTTTTAAAGATAAATGAAGAATAAAAACTGTAAGTAAAGTAATTGCAATAGATATTGAAAACCCTATTTTTAAATTTCTTTTATATAACTTTCTAAACAGGTTATAAGGATTTTTTCTTCCCAGCTTTTCTTCTAAAATTTCTTCAGGGGTCTTATAATGGTTTTCCGTTATATATTCAGAATCAACTTCACTTGCTACGGGTTCTTTTCCCAAATTTACAATATCCGAATCACCTTTTATCTTTTCCGTACCCCCGATATAATTATATGAAAGGATTTCTTTGTGAGTGGGTTTTACGGCAACCGTTATTTCTATTTCTTTGTTTTTACTGTCTTTTACAGGCTGAATTACTATTTTGTTTGATTCGGATACATCCCTTTCATTTTCATCTCCTGTTTTTGATTTAAATGTATAATCCAGTTCCACCTCACTGTCAGAGGGAATTCTTACTCTCAACAAATTTTCATCTACCAGACTGATTTCGTAGTTGCTTTCTTTATTTCTGAAATCTTTACGATGCTCAACAAAAAGTTCTGATTTATCAGTTTCTTCCGACCCGTCAGACTCTTCAGTCATATCATCATTCTTCTGATAATCGTTACTACGGATTTGCAGTTTTTCATTGACTTTGGTTAATTCAGAGTCTGTTGTGTGCATCTGCTCATCCGTATTCTGCAAATTATCTGTATTTACATCCGGTACGTTATCTGTTTTATTATTCATTTCTGCTGAATTATCACCGATTATATCATCTTCGGGGAGATAGTTATCATCTTTGAAATTCTCAGTATTGTTGTCTTTATTATTATATTTATTTTCTGTGGAGTCAGACATTTTTATTATAAACTATAAATTTAAACATTTAAATCATTATATTAAATCCATATCATTATATACTTTATGGATTTGTTATCGGTTCCATTACAATTTTATAAATCAGTTAGAGTTCTATGATAGGCTGGAATATCCCCGAAAATATTTTCAAAGAAAAATAATAATATCGAAAAACATAAGTTTAGAAAAATGCTGTTACCTGTGCTCTGCCAGTATGTATTACCTGTTTTTTACCTTCTACTCTTCCGTCATAATTGATTGTTGCCTGAATATTTTTACTTATACTGTAATCAAGATTTGCACGCCAGTACCAGCTTTTCCCGTCGGGTCTTCCCGATGTCAACTCATAAGGAAAGTTAGTAACTACCGTATTAAATCCTATTTCATTTCTTTCAAATTCGATCCGAAGCCTGCCGACAGTTGCGAAAGAATATATGAATCTTAAAATTTGTTGATTTATATCTGCTTTTACGGGATTTTTCGGATATGAATCAGTTGCTCTCGTATAATTTATTAAAAAACCGCTTTCGATTTCATTTATCGGTTTATAGGTTAAATCCAAAGTAACACCATCAGATAATATTTCCCTGTTTCTCACGGAAGAGGGCGGTGCCGCATTATTATCAGTTTTTTTCATATATTCCATTTGTGCTGCCAGATCCGAAGTCAATCCGATTTTAATCCGCAATGACCTTTGTATATTCAAATATCTTTCATTTCCACTGCTGTACTGGCTAAAACCTTTTTGTTGAAGAAATCTGAATCTGAACGAATATGAGGGATTATTTTCAAAGAGGAAGACATCCTGCTGAAATAATTGTGACCCTGCAAGAGTATTCGAATCATTCAAAAAAGAACTAAGCTTTAGAAAATACAGATTGTTTGTATTAGGATCTTTACTTTTTTCATCTATTCTGTAATATGTTTCACTTGAAAAATTATTGTAAATTTTTGCAAATATATTATCGGAAGCCATAAAATAATATCGTGAGGGTCTTAATATTATTCTTGCAGAAGTTTTTAAGTCAACAGTAGGAAAATACTGGTCTGTAGGCAAATTCAATTTAATATAATCGCCGTCATAGTTCACAAGTTGAAATTCATTTTCGTCCTGAATTCCATTACTGTTCAAATCACCAAGATAAATATAATTCCCCTGCCCTTTCGGGACAGCAACAAATAGTTTTTCGACTTTTGCTGTTCTCTCACTTGTTACGTAATAAAATAAATCAGACTGAACAGCTGATTTAAACGGATCAAATCTTGTTCTCCAATTAACAAGAACCGACCTGTTATTTGCGTTTCCTGTATTTTTGGCTTCTTCGCTGTAGAGCCTCTCCCTGACAGATATCTCAAACATTGTAGAAAACCAGTTCAAGCCGTAATAAGAAAGTGAATATTTCTGTGTGAATGAATTTGATAAATTTCCCATCACACCGGAAAAAGGAATATCATCTTTTCTGTAATCGAATCCTGCGGATAAAGTAAAATCATACAAATTATTTATAGAAACAGAAGGAAGCAATTCGAGAAAACCAAAACTATCGTACGTGAGACTATCCTGATTTCCGTTACTGATTTTATTTTTTTTAATTTCCTGTTTATATTCAAAGACGAAATCAAAAAAAGGTTTACCGAAGTATTTTCTATACCCTGCATACGCATTATGTTTAATCCAGAAACCATTATTATTGGTAGCATTATTT